>Ga0136642_1000200_pt1 | contig 35879 bp, 35 predicted proteins | sample LowCatLa1302831Y_FD_115313 | JGI IMG/M metagenome (GOLD analysis project Ga0136642, IMG submission 115313) | Freshwater microbial communities from Lower Cathedral Lake, Yosemite National Park, California, USA - 13028-31Y | ecosystem: Environmental > Aquatic > Freshwater > Lake ... | reverse complement strand
GGCATCGCACTCATGCAGCAGGCTAACTCTTGGCGCGACTTTGCGGGACTACTCTTCGGCAGCGTGGTATCCGTCGGCCCGGAGGACTTAATCGTCATCGGCCTCACCGCAGCGGTGGTACTCATCGGACTACGCTTACTGCATAAGGAGCTCGAGCTCGCGTCGTTTGATGAAGAATACGCCCACCTGCTCGGAGCGCGCCCCGGATTCATGCGCGTGGTGCTACTCGCACTCGTCGCGCTCGGAGCGGTCTCGTGCGTGCGCCTCGTGGGAGCCTTGCTCACCACCGCCCTGTTCGTGATCCCTGCGGCGACCGGCGTGCTCCTCGGTCGCACCTTACCGCAAGTGATGGCATGGGGCTCCGCCTGCGCCGTCGCCGGCGGCGTCGTCGGCCTTTACCTTTCCTACTATTTCCCAGCCGTTCCTTCGGGCGCCGGCATCGTGCTCTGCTGCGCCCTGCCCTACCTGGCGGCCCGCCTCATCGCCCCGCGCCGTTAATTAGACGCGCGGCGGACGGAGCGCGAGCGGCGGGCCCAGCACTTCCCGTGCAATCATCGCGCGACGCAAGGCGCCCCGGCCGCGAAAATCAGCATGTACCTTCGCCTGTGCCGGGCGAGTGACCTTCAGATTACTGGCGTCAAGGTGCAGCGCGCCAAGCACGGGCGGCACCTGCGGTACCGGCTCGATACTCGACTTCAAAGCTGGCGGGCGAGGGCGGCGGGTACGACGCGGGATAGCGGGCGGCGCGATCGGGGCGACTTTCGCGGCTTCGGATTTTTTGATATAGTCGATCACCGCCTTCACGAGCGTGAAGACCACAAAGAGTAATCCGAAGGTGCCGATGCCCGCCTTCATTAAACTTTAGCGCCCGGGGAAGGATTATCGCCGGCGATACCCTTACGCATCTCCGTGTCGGAGCGCAGGTTCTCCAGGCGCTGGAAATCCATGTAGCCCATGCGGCCGGAGCGCAGCGCATCGGCGAGCGCCTGCGGAATCTGGGCCTCAGCTTCCACGACGCGGGCGCGCATTTCTTCCACGCGGGCACGCATTTCCTGTTCGAGCGCAACGGCGGCGGCGCGGCGGATTTCAGCCTGGGCCTGGGCCATATTCTTATTGGCGTTGGCCTGGGCCTCTTGGAGCATCGCCCCGATATTATCACCCACGTCGACATCGGCGATGTCGATGGACATGATCTCGTAAGCGGTGTTGGCGTCGAGTCCGCGCTCCAGGACGGTCTTGGAAATACGGTCCGGATTCTCCAGCACAACCTTGTAGCTCTCGGAGGAACCAATGGTGGTGACAATGCCTTCGCCGACGCGGGCGATGATCGTCTCTTCCTGGGCGCCACCGACGAAACGATCGAGGTTAGTACGAACGGTCACGCGCGCCTTTACTTTTACCTGAATGCCATCCTTGGCGACCGCATCGATGGTGGTGCGACCGCTCGCCGGATTAGGCACATCGATAACCTTCGGGCTGACGGAAGTGAGGACCGCCTCAAGGACAGATTTATTCGTTCCGCGGGTGGCGATATCGATGGCACAGGCACGATTCCAATCAAGGTGAAGGCCGGCTTTCTGCGCGGCGATGAGCGCCTGCACCGTCTGCACGATGTTGCCGCCCGCGAGGTAATGGGCGTCAATCTTTTCGACTTCGACGACCAAGCCGGCCTTGGTCGCGGCAATCTTGGCATCGACAATCACCGTGTAGGGCACGCCGCGCAGGCGCATGCCGACGAGGTCGAAAAGCCCGACCTCAGCCCCAGCGAGCCGGGCCCGCACCCAAACCGCGAGGAAGGAGAGCAGGAAGAGCACGAGCAGGAGCAGGGCGGCTGCTGCAACGAAGAGAATAATATTAGTCATTTGTTCGGGCATGGGAAAAGTTTAGCGGACACGGCGGACGGCGACGCGGCCAGCAGCGGCCTCGGTGACGATGACGGCGGCACCGCGATCGACAAAGCCATCGAGCGAGAAGGCTTCGACCAAGACCCCTTCGATCTCAATCGTGCCGGAAGGGGCAAGGGCCGTCGAAGCCACCGCGGCTTTGCCCACATAGATGGCATATCCAGCCGCAGCCGGCACTGCTGTCCCCGCATTACTGCTGGAGTTGATCATCGAGCGGCCAATCGCCGTGTGGGGAAGGAAGCGGCGGAATGCGAAGAATTCTAAGGCGAGTGCCACGACGAAAATCGCTGAGAATAAGGCGCAGACCCCCGCTCCGGCCGACGCGGAGAGATAGATGCCAGCGAAAGACACCACCGCACCGAGGAAGCCCAAAATTACCGTCGGTAGAAAGAACTCAGCGGCAATCAAGACCAAGCCCGCGGCCAAGAGACTCGCTGGCACCAAGAGGGCAACTTCGGCTGATTCTGCGGCGAGCATCGACATGGGACTAAGATAGAGGGGGCCCTTCGCTGTTTCCAATCTTTTTCAGAAACGAACTCCTATAAAATCCTACTTAAAATATACCCGAATCGCCGTCTCGCTTGCAGGAATGACCCGCCCGCCCCTAATCTAGGCCATGCCCAAGAAACCGCCCGCCCCCCGGCGCACCCACGTGAAGGAAGCTCACCTCGTCCTCCAGGATGCACTGCTCAAGGTGGGCGCCGCAGCGGACCGCTCCAAAGGTGCCCAACAGAAAGCCCACGCCGAAGTCGCCAAGAAACTCGGAGTCTCGACCTCAATGCTCTACAAGTGGCGCGAGCCATCAGAAAAAGGCAGCGGCCATCCCAATCCGCTCGAGCGCACCGCGATTCTGATCGAGGCCACGGGCGATACGCGCATCGCCGACTGGGTTGCCCAGCGAGCAGGCGGCCAATTTACCGTCGATGATCTGGCGACCCCTCCGACCGCCCTCGACAAGGCAGCCAACGCCCTCGTGCGCGAGTTTGGCTTGCTGATCGCGGAAGTCGTCGACGCCATCGAAGATCATCGGATAACGCCCGACGAATCCCAGTCGCTCCGCGAGAAATGGAATGGCTTGCGCAAACGGGCCGAAACCTTTGTGCGCACCTGCGAGAAGGGCGACTATGGCCCCAAGGCCTGACGCTTTTCGCTTTCCCCGCTCCGGCGAGTATGTAACCAGAAGGCATGGCTGAATTCATCATCCGTCCTTACGGCGACCCGATTCTCCGGGCGAAGGGCGAACCCGTGAAGGAGTTCGGCCCCGCTTTACGTTCATTAGGTGAAGCCATGCTGGGCGCCATGCGGACTGCCAAAGGCATTGGACTCGCTGCGCCTCAGGTCGGCCTTTCGCTTCAACTGTTCGTCATGAATGTGAAAGACGAGGACTACCAGCCCGTGCTCGATGGCAAGGCCTGCGAGCCCGCGGACATCATGCCCATGCTCTTGGCCAATGCCATCGTGACCGTCCTTCCAGGCGAGCCCGACATCTATACCGAAGGGTGTCTCTCTTTTCCCGGAATTACCGGCGAGGTCGAGCGCGTCGAACGAGCCATCGTCCGTTATCGCGATGCCGAAGGCGCACCCCACGTGCTCGAATGTGAAGGCCTGCTAGCGCGATGCGTGCAGCACGAACATGACCATTGCCAAGGCGTGCTCTTCATCGACCGCATGTCCCGCCCACACCAGTTACTCACGGCCGCCAAAGTGAAAAAACTTCAACGCGCGACCATCGCCGAAATGAAGGCCGCCCGTAAAAAGGCCTAAACTTACTTGGCGACAGGCTTAGGGGTGTCGTCGACGCGCAGCACCAACTGGCCAACTTCCACATTGGTGGCACCAATCGCCTTCGCCGAGACTTGAAAGACCGTTTCTTTAGCGTCGGGCTTTTCGGCTTTGCCCGGAACAACCCGCCAGTGAGCGCGCACACCATCCACACCCGGCGTACCCAACCCCGTCACCACCGCGACATACGGGCTCGCGGAGATGCCGAGCTTCGTCTGGCGGACCGCCGCTTGGGTGAGCATGGCGGAGCCAATACCGGTGCTTTCCTTATCGAAGGCAAAGACCCAATCCCCCGAGGACGATAGGCGAGGTACGAAACTGTGCTGGTCTTTAAGGATAACAGTCGCCGTCTTTGGGGCGGCCGAAGCATCCAATGGCAAAGGCGAGGTCAGGTAGGCTTCCGACGCAAGAATTCGCATCGTGTAAACATCGGCAAGGCGAACGAAGAGTAGCCCCAGTGAACCCTCGTTGGGTAGGGCGTAAAACTCAGCCCAAAGGACGGCGTCCTGACGCGCAGACAAAGCTGGTTTAAGGCCCCTAGAAATCGCCGGGGTCGACTTCTCGTCCGCCGCCGGAATGTAAGCATAGCCCTCTGCGGGCACGGCGACGAGGGACTTGTCATCCGCCTTGGTCCATGCGGCGCGCAAATCGTCCGATAACGTGGTCGTGCGCAGGAGCTTGCCGTCATTCTGCATGACCACGGCACCCAAGAGGTGGACTTTTGTGAAACCAGCATCCCGGGCCTGCTTCTGCAGGCGAACCGCGGCATGACTGATGGAAACATTCCAGGCACCCTGCGGGAACTCGCTCGTAAATTCGAGCGGCTTCATTTTCTCCGCAAGACGCGCGGCCGCGGCCGCCCGCAGGCGAACCAATGATGGTAAGGCCTGTTGGATCTGGACGTTACCTTGATCGATAATTTTTTGGGCCCGGGCTTTGGCCTCTTCAGGGGTCTCGGTCAGATTACCCTTGGTCGGACTCTTGATCGCCTTTGGGTCAGGCGGGCGAATCATGTTCATGATGCTCGTCCCTTGATTCGCTCGCGTTTCACCCGCCCGCGTGAGCCGTTGAGCCGAAGCCCATTCAGCCAACTCGGCTGGGTTTAAATATTTAAAGACCTCCGCGTCGGGCATGACTGGAGCCGTCGGCGCTACCTCGCCAGCGGCGAGCAGGAAAAAAGAGGCCAGGAGAGCGTGCATGGAGATTAGGATTCGTCGAACTTGCGGGCAAAGAGAGCGTCCATCTCATCCAGGAAAGTGGCGGCGTCCTTGCCGCGGACAGAGAAGCGGAGCTTTGAGCCCTGGCCGGCGGCGAGCATCATGAGTCCCATGATACTTTTGCCGTTCACGGATTCCTCGTCCTTGGAAACGGTGATATCCACCTCGGGGTACCGATTGGCCAGACGGACAATCTGGGCAGCCGGCCGGGTGTGGATACCCATGCGGTTCTGAACGGTGAATTCTCGGGCCAAAGCCTCGTGGGTTTCTTCCATGTTAAAAGGGTAGGTCCTGCGACAGGCGTAGGATAGACGAAAAGGGAGGCTGGCCGCAAGGCGGGTCAAGGCAAATTGAGCCCCCGGGAGGGGACGCTTGACCTTCCCGGCTAGACCTCTCCAATCAAACCAAACGAACTACCGTGGCCAAGCCCGCTGTCCTCACCCATCCGGAATCCCTGAAGCGCCCCGCCGGCCCTTCAGAGTATGCCAAAGACCCGGTCAACGCCGCGCTGACAAAGGCCGAGAAGATCGCCCTTTACACCAAAATGGCTCGTATCCGCCATTTTGAACAGCGCTGCATCCGCATCTACCAGCAGGGTAAGATCGGTGGATTCCTTCACCTCTACGTCGGCCAGGAGGCGGTTGCCGCCGGCACCATCTCCCTCCTTGGCAAACATGACCACCTGATCACCGGCTACCGCGATCACGGCCACGGCCTGATGGTCGGCATGGGCATGAACGAGTGCATGGCGGAATTGACGGGTCGGGTGACGGGCTGCTCCCAAGGCAAGGGTGGCTCGATGCACTATTTCGCCCCTGATAAGAACTATTGGGGCGGCCACGGCATCGTGGGCGGTCAAGCTCCGCTCGGCACGGGCCTTGCCTATGCAGTCAAATATATGGGCCAGAAGGGTAGCTGTCTCGTCTACATGGGCGATGGTGCCGTCAACCAAGGCGCGGTACACGAAGCCTACAACCTGGCCTCCCTGTGGGATCTCCCGGTCATTTTCGTCGTCGAGAACAACGGCTACTCGATGGGCACCTCCCAAGAGCGCTCCACCGCCCACCCTGGCTGCCTCGCTAAACGTGCTGAAGGCTACAATATGGCCTGGGATGTGATCAACGGACACGACGTCTATGAAGTCCGCGCCAAGACCGCCATCGCCCTGAAGCGCGCCCACGAAGAATCTAAGCCGACCGTTCTCGAGATCTTCACCTACCGCTACTTCGGCCACTCGATGGCCGACCCGGATAAGACCTACCGCGATAAAGAAGAAATCAAGGAGTACCGCGAAAAGAAAGACCCGGTCCTCGCCTTCGAACAGGAACTGCTCCGCGAGAAAGTCCTGACCCCTGAACTCTCCCTGAAGATTAACGAGGAAGCGATGGCGGAGGCCGATAAGGCCGCCATCTTCGCCGATGAATCACCCGACCCCACGGTGGCCGATATCACCAAGCATATCTACTGGGAAGAGGACAACCGCGGGCCGAAGACCACAAGCCGCGGCACCATCATCTTCGAATAACCCTTCTTCGCACACACTGTTATGGCTGTCATTTCCTACCGCGAGGCGCTCCGCGCCGCAATGCGCGAAGAACTTAAGCGCGACGACAAGGTCGTCATCATGGGCGAAGAAGTCGCCCAGTTCAACGGCGCGTATAAAGTCACCGAAGGTCTCCTCAAGGAGTTCGGTCCGAAGCGCATCGTCGACACCCCGATTTCCGAAGCGGGCTTCATCGGCCTGGGCATTGGCGCCTCGATGCTCGGCATCCGCCCGGTGATGGAACTGATGTTCTGGTCCTTCTCGTACGTCGCGTTCGACCAAATCGTAAACAACGCAGGCAACATCCGCTACATGTCCGGCGGACTTATTAATTGCCCGATCGTTATCCGCGGCCCCGGCAACGGTGGCACCAACGTCGGCGCTACCCACTCCCATACACCCGAGGCCATCCTCGCCTCCCACCCCGGTATCAAGGTGGTCTGCCCAGCCACCCCGTACGACGCGAAGGGCCTGCTCAAAGCCGCCATCCGCGATAACGACCCGGTGTACGTAATGGAGAACACGATTCTTTATAACGATAAGGGCGAAGTACCGGACGAAGACTACATCGTGCCACTCGGCGTCGCCGACGTAAAGCGCGTGGGCGCCGACCTCACCATCGTGGCCCACGGCCGGGCCGTCATCACGAGCCTCAAGGCCGCCGAGATCCTGGAACAGGAACACGGCGTCAGCGTCGAAGTCGTCGACCTCCGCTCCATCCGTCCGCTCGACGAAGAAACCATCCTCGCCTCCGTCCGCAAGACGCACCGCGCCCTGCTCGTCGAAGAAAATAAGCCCTTCTGTGGCGTCGACGCCCAGGTCGCTTACCTCATCCAGTCGAAGGCCTTCGACGAACTCGATGCCCCGATCCACCGCGTGTCCTCGATCGACGCTCCGCAGATTTACTGCAAGCGCATGGAAGACCAGCAGCTCCCCGACGTGAATCGCGTCGTCCGCGAAGCCCTCAAGGTCCTCGCCTAATCCCCCACCCTCTTAAACCCGATGGCTGAAATTATCGATATGCCGAAGCTCTCCGACACGATGTCGGTGGGGACTTTGGTTAAATGGAACATCAAGGAAGGCCAAGTCGTGGCCTTCGGCGATATCTTGGGCGAAATCGAAACCGATAAGGCGACGATGGAACTCTCGTGCACCGTTCCGGGCACCATCCTCAAACTCTACGCCGCCGCCGGTGCTCAGCTCCCCGTGGGCGCGCCGATTTGCGCCATCGGCAAGAAGGGTGAAGCCGCCCCCGAGCCCACCGCCGCTCCCGCGCCGAAGGCTCCGGCGAGCGCTGTCCCGGCGATTCCGGAAAAAGCCGAAGTGAGCTGCGTACCCGCCGCACCCGCTTCCTCCGGTTCAGTCGCTTCTCAATCTGACGCCTCGCGCACCAAGGCTTCGCCTTACGCCAAGCGCATGGCTGAAAAGGCTGCCCTCAATGTCGCCTCCCTCGCCGGCTCCGGTCCAGGTGGCCGCGTGGTCGGACGCGATGTCGCCGCCGCCGCTTCAGCTCCGGCTGCCGCCACCCCTTCTGGTCCGCTCAATGTGGCCGTGGCTCCACCGGCGGACGGCAAAGGCATCCAGCCTGACGCCGATGTCCCCGTAGGCGGCATGCGCCAGACCATCGCCCGTCGTCTCCTCGAGTCGAAGATCACCGCACCTCACTTCTACCTCGAAGTCGAAGTCGATGCCGCCCCCCTCATGGCCATGCGCGAATCGCTGAACAAGCGCCTCGCGGAAGCCGGTGGTGAAGCTGCGATTAAACTCTCGGTGAATGACTTCATTTTGAAGGCCTCGGCGGAAGCCCTCCGCCGCGTCCCCGCGGTCAACGCCTCCTGGGCGGGCACGAGCATCCGGACCCACAGCGCCGTTCACCTCTCCTTCGGCGTCGCCCTCGAAGATGGCCTGGTCACCCCCGTCATCCGCGACGCGCACGCTAAGACGCTCAAGGATATCGCGATCGAAGCCAAGGCCCTCATCGGTAAAGCCCGCTCGAAGAAGCTCACCCCGAATGAGATGTCGGGCTCGACCTTCACGGTTACCAATCTCGGAATGTTTGGCGTCACCGGCTTCTTCGGCATCATCAACGTGCCTAACGCCGCGATTCTCTCCGTCGGCGCGACGATTAAGAAGCCCGTGGTCGACGCCCATGACCGTCTCGTGATTGGCCATCGTATGGTGATCGGCCTTTCTGGCGATCACCGCGTGGTCGACGGCGCCAACGGCGCACAGTTCCTCCAGGCGCTTAAACAGCTCCTCGAGGAACCCGCCTTGATGCTGATCTAAGCGGAACGAAAACTTCCCTGCAAAACCCGGGTCCGCAAGGCATCCGGGTTTTTTGTGCCTTTCAGAAAGTGCGCACCGCCGACAGCCCGCCGTCCACGTGGAGCACCTGGCCAGTCATGAAACGCGCGTGCCCAGAAAGCAGGTGGACCACAAAGGTGGCGAGATCCTCCGAGCGACCAACCTGCTGCAATGGGTGCCGCTTGGCGGCAGCTTCTTTTTTAAAATCGGAATTAAGTAGCGACGACGCCAATGGCGTATCCGTCAACGAAGGCGCGATAACATTCACGCGGATGGCTGGCGCCCATTCGGCGGCGAGGCTCCGGGCGAGGCCTTCGATGGCACCCTTGGCAGCGGAGATGCTGGCGTGCATGGGCATACCCTGCGCGACGGCCACCGTGGAGAAGAGCACGACGGAGGCGTTTCCCGAAGCCTTGAGCGCTGGCAAGGCGGACTGCAGCGCAGCAACCGCCCCAAGCAGATTTACCTGCAGGTCGCGCTGGAAATCCTCGGCGGACAATCGATGGAAGGGGCGAAGGGAGATCGTTCCGGGAAAATAAACGAAGCCATCTAGGCGTTCTGGCCAAACCAACGGCCCTGGCGCGCTCGCATCGAAAGGCTGCGCAACAATGCCGAGGTCGGCGAGTTTCTCAGGCGAGCGGCACGCCGCATGCACCTGATGGCCTTCCGCCTGAAGCTGGGCGATGGTCGCGCGGCTGATACCGGAAGTGCCGCCAATCAGTGCGATATGCTTCGACATCCGCCCAAGGTTGACGGAGCGGCGGGCAGGTCAAATCACCCGCTTCTTTTCCGGACATGAAAAAGGCCGGAGGCGAACCTCCGGCCTGGTCTAGGCAACCAAGGGGTCGCTTACTTCTTCACCGGAGGCTTACGCGCGCCCTTCGGGTCAAGGTTGGCCTTGAGTTCTTCTTCCGAAAACTTGGTGGCGACACCATTGGCTGGCACTTCCGCCTTCGCGGTCCAGACAATCGCGTTTAACACCAGCGTGCGTTGGCTGTCGATCGACCAACCAGCGTGGTAATGGCCACCGGTGAAACCGAAGCCGCGGCCGCCATCCTTACGCGAAACAGCCCAGGCGACAACTTGCGGATTCTTGTCTTCGAGCACGGACTTGCGTACTTCTGGGTTACCAGCGTGAGGTCCTTCACCGCGGTTCATGGTCTCGGCAGGAGCGAGCGCCTGCAGGATTGGAGTCACACCTTCCATGTTATCACGGAAGCGCATGTTGAAGTACCATTCATCCTTGGATGAATAGGGCTTAACGCCACGGCTCGCCGGATGGTCGGGCAAGGACTTGAAGTCTGCGACCCAGGTCGGGTTCACCGAGAGGTGCTGTTCGAAGTAGCCCCCGAGCCAATCCTTGAACTCCTTGGCTCCCTTGCCGGTCGAGGAACGACCAGGAGGCGCTGGGCTGACGGGCTTACCATCGACGCTCAACCAGCCGGCACGCTCATAGGCGGGCTCGACGGCGTAATGGAGACAGACGAAGCCGCAACCGGCTTCCATCTTCTTGGCCAGCTGATCGAGGTGAGCAATCGCGGGGTGTCCGCCACCGCCATCGGAATAAATCACGATGGTATCGGCCTTAGCAATGCGCTCATCGGACGGCCACTGGCCGCCCAAGGAAACATCGACATTCACGAGGTCCGACGCGCTTTGCTTCAGGCCAGCGGCGAGCAACTGGATACCGGCATTATGCTCGTGCTCGCCCGGACCATGGCTCGGACGGCCGGCGATGAGGAGGACGTTCTTTTTATCAGCGGCCGACAGGAACGCCGCAGAGAGCAAGAGGAGGCTGAGGAATGATTTCTTCATAGGAGGATTATTTAGCCTCCTTGAGGACGAGATCCTTGAACTGTACCATCATCGGAGGGCCGGCGTGGAGCTGGAGAGCCAAGACGCCTTTCTTGGCGCCAATCGCGGTCTCATCGGTGACATCAACAGTCTGCATGCCATTGATGAAGTGCTGGAGGTGGCCGCCCTTCGCGACGATACGGTATTCATTCCAGTCAGCCTGCTTAATCTTCGCCTGAATATCCTCGGATTTGCCGAGCGAACCCGTGACTTCAATCTTCGGCTTGTTGGGTGCGGCGCCTTCATGGATGACGACCTTCTCGCCGCGCTTGGCGAGAATGCCGCGACCACGTTCTTCATATAAGATGCCCGAGAAGGTCTTACCGCACTCGAAGTCAGCCTGGTAGCCGCCGACCACGAATTTCACTTCGTCGACGACCTTGCTACGATATTGGACGCCAGAATTACCGAAGCCTTCGCCCTTACCGTTCACATCCATGATACGGTACTGGAAGGTCATCTCGAAATCGGCGACTTCGCCTTCCCAAACAAGGAAGGTGTTACCCTTGGCCGGGTGCTCCTTGGTCGTCTGTCCGGTAATGAAACCGTCCTTCACGGACCAATAATCAAGGCCCTTCCAGCCAGTGAGATCTTTGCCGTTGAAGAGGTTCTTATCCTCGGCGGAAACCGTCGCGCAAAGCGCGGCGAGGGCGAGGAGGGGGGTCAGGAGCTTCATGTTTTGTTGGGGTAAAGGCTTACTTCTGCTTGCCGAAGAAACGGTTCAGATTCTTGAGGCCCTTGACGGCGATATCGTCACGGTGTGGCTCCATGGCGCGCCAGATGGCGGCCGCGCGGGCGATCACCTTGACGTCGGTGGTGAAGGACTCGATGACGACGTCATGCTTGTAGCCGATCTTCTTGAGGGCGCCGACAATCGGCTTCCAATCAAGGGAGTCATTACCGGGGGTGCCGCGGTCGGTGCCACAGGCATGGAAATGGCCGAGGTGCTTACCGCACTTGATGATGGCGGCGGCCTGGTTCTTTTCCTCGATGTTCATGTGGAACGTGTCGAGGTGGAGCTTCACGTTGGGCAGGTTGATGGCCTTCACGAGGCGTAGGCCCTGATCGCAGGTATTGAGGAAGTCGGTCTCGAAGCGGTTCAACGGCTCGATGTCGAGCTCGATGCCCATCTTCTGAGCGTACTTGCCGATGACCTTGAGATTCTTGACGACCATCTTGAAATGCTTCGCCTTGGTCTTGTCGTCATGGGCACCAATCAGGCCGACGACGGAGTAGAGGGGGCCGATGATGCGAGGGCAGCCGGCGATGGCAGCTTGGTCAATCAGTGCCATGATGTACTTGCTGCCAGCGGCTTGGTCCTGAGCACTGCCGCGAAGATCGCGACCAGGGCCCATGCAGGCACAAATCGAACCGATGGCGATGCCCGCCTTGGCGGCGGCGGCCTTCAGCACCTTCGGGTCGGTGTGGGAAGGATCCTCGATCGGGATCTCGACCGTCTGGAAGCCCCAGTTCTTGAGCTTCTTGAAGAGATGCACGCTGTCGTTGGTAAACGGCGAGGCATAGAGGAAGGTGTTAAGGCCGAAACGCATAGGTGTGTGGGGGATTGGGGAGAGAGGGACTTTTGGCAGGCGGGCGGGGGCGGTCAAGGCTGGGCGTCTAAACGGGGTCTTTTAAGGGACGAGTTCGCCCAGGATTAGGAGGCCGCCGGGGAAAAAGTTCAACGGGGCATAACGCTCGGGCTTATCAATGACGTTCTTGTTCTTCGCGAGGACGGCGGCCTTGTCGATTGGGTCGGCCAGCAGCTCGAGGCGCACGGTGTGGACGCCTTCCGGCAGGTCCGTGCCAATGGTGAAAGTGCTCAGGCGCGCATAAGTGCAATAGGCGTCAATCCGCTGCACTTTCTTCGGCGCCTTGCCGTCCAGAGTAACGGCCACTTGCCCGCCCGCTGGGCCGACGACGTCATACACAGCACAGTGGGTGCCCTTGAATTTGAATTCAATGCTTTGGCCGGGCTGGGTGAGTTTAACCATGGCGGGAAGCCGGTTGGCCCAGCCCTTGGCGAAAGCATCGGACTTCATGTCGACGGGCACCAACCCATCGGAAAGTTTAGCGGACGTGATCGGGGCGAGCGTCGCGCGTTCATAATTCAATGGATCCAGCGAGAGATTGAAGACGTGCGTCAGGGGTGCGTTGTAGGCAATGGCGAGCGCCGGCAAGGAGCGCACGATGGCTTCGGTGTAAAGTTTATGGCCGGTGGCTTCATGCGGATGCACGCCATCGTTCGCGAAGACTACTTTATCGCCGACGGCTTGCTTCTGCTCGTCCGTCTTGGGTAAGGGCGCCTTCCAAAGTAACTGGCCAGCCTTAGCGAGTTTGGCGACTTCCATGCCGAGGGTGATTGTCGGGATGCCGTAGAAGTCGGCGACCTTCTCCATCGCACTGGCCGAGCGCTGTAGCTTGCCCTCCAACATCGCCGGAGAAAGGAACTCGGTTAGGGTGTAGACGAAACAGATGTCGCACTTCGGGTTAGATTTCCAGGTCTGACGCACGATACCTTCCATGCAGCGGATGATGCGTTGCGGATCAGCGCCGCCATCGTTCACCGCGAACTCGACGAAGAGGAGATCCGGCTTCTGCGACAGCACATCCTGCTGTAGGCGGAAAACGCCCAAATCCGAACCCGTGCCGCCGATAGCTGCATTGATTTCCGTGAACTTAGATTGTGGGTAGGCCTTCTTGAAGTGGGCGAGCGACTGCACGCGCCAACCAGCCTGAGCGGTGATGGACCCGCCCAAGTAGCCGATCTTCAACTCTGACCCAGTATTCTGAGCCTTGAGCAAGAAGTTCGGCAAGCCGCCGCGCGGACGACACTCCTTCGCCTCGACGAGCGGGTAATCATTATCGGCCGCTTGGCCAGTGGCGTAAAAGCAGAGCGCGAGGACAGCGAGAAACAGTCTCATAAGGGTGAGTGATTAGACGGAGGCAGCCCCCTTAAGTTCCAGCCTTTTAAGATGGGCGGACCTTAAAAATAAGAAAGTCCGCCTTCCCCCCTGCCCATGGAGGCCTAGGCTGGGTCCATGGATAACGTCACCCACGCCGCCCTGGGCATCGCCGCCGGCATCGTCGTACGCCGCCGCGGCGGCTCGATTTCCGCGGCGGCGCTGACCGCCTTGCTGGCCGCCGAGGCCCCCGACTTGGATGTCTTCCTGCATAATGCGGATGATCCGCTGGTATCCTTCCGCTGGCATCGCCACTTTACCCACAGCTTCGCTTTCATGCCAATCTGGGCCTTGCTCAGTGCATGGGTCGCGGCCTGGTTTTTCCGCAAACGTCCGGATTGCCGCGGGCAAGACCTCCTCCTCCCGGGCTTAGTCGGCGCACTCACCCACCTACTTTGTGACGGCTGTACGAGCTACGGCACGATGCTACTCTGGCCGTTCACGGAAACGCGCTACTCATGGGATTGCCTGCCGATCATCGACCTGCTCGCCACCCTGCCCTTGCTCGCACTCGCCATCCTCGCTTGGCGAAAGTCTTCCACCCGCCTCGCGGCGTACGGGCTCACTTGGTTCACCAGCTATGCGCTCCTCGGGGTGTGGCAACACGCCCGAGCTGAGGCCGGCCTACGCACCTGGCTGCAGGGATGTAAAATCGAGCCCAGCCGACTCGCCCTGAAACCGACCATCTCCAACCTCATCGTCTGGCGCGGCGTGTGGCTGCATGAAAACCAATGGCAGGTCGCAGCCGTGCGCGTGATACCGTTCGCAGCGCCGCAAATATCACTCGGGGATAAGCGGGTTGCCTGGACGCCAGACAAACCCGGCAATCCACCCGTGGGCTCGGCCGGGGCACAAGTGTTGGACGACTTTTCCCGCTTCACACAGGGCTGGAATACTTTCACGCAAGATCAAGGCGCCATCCTCGTCGGCGATATCCGTTTCGGCATGCTGCCAACCAGCGGCCGACCTCTCTGGACCGTGAGACTCGAGCCCACCGGCCAGGGGCCCGGTAGCGCCAAGGTGATCATGGACCGAGCGCTAGAGCCTGGCGACTGGAGTCGCTTCGGCCGCCTGCTCAATGGTACCGACCCTAATTTCACACCCATCAAATGACCCTTACTGGCACCGCCGCCGTGAAATAACTCAGCGCAGCTCGAAGCGATACGTCGCAACGGCCTCCGAAGGCACGAGGCGCCCATTGCGGGCTGCTGGCGTGAAGTGCGATGCCCGCGCAGCAGCCAACGCCGCCTCATCGAGCAATCGACTGCCTGAGCCGCTCGCTAGCTCCACCTGCCGGACTTCACCTGACTCCGAAAGGTGGACCTTCACGACGACCTGACCTTCGACGCCAGCCCGACGTGCACGGTCTGGATAAGCCGGCTCTTGGCGCAGTTCAAAGGCGGGTGGCATATACACCTCCGCCTGCGGAACGGCCACCGCCGCGGGTGCCTGCCCCGCGCCCGACTCCACGGCCACCGGAGGCACAGGTGTAGCCGCGGAAAAAGAGGGAGCCGCTGACACTGCGGGGGCCGCGACGAACTTCGGAGGTGTGGCCACGGGGTCACCCGCTCCCACTGCGACGCCCGCCTTCACTTCTCCGGTCAAAGCAATCGGGTCGGAGATTAAGGAAATCAATAATACCCCGCCTTCGCGAACCGGCTCGCGGCCAACCGGCGCCCCGCCCACCAAGACGGCTCCGAGTGCGACCAAATGGGCCGAGGCCACGGCGCTCCAGATTAGGCGATGTCGACGGCTCTCAGTCACTTGGCCAGAGTCGGTCCGGGTCGTTCGTCAGTCAAGAACAGGGCGTTTCATTTCGCTAAATCCGGCGGCACCATCCACAGCAGACTCCACGTCCCGTAAGGCCGTAGCCGCGTGGGCTTGGCCGTTCGCTCCAGCGCCATCAGCCCCGCCTTACGGAAACGAATGGCCTGATCGCCATCCGGCAGACCAAGCAAGCGAGCGGCCAAGGCCGCGAGGTGTGGATTATGCCCGACCAGTAGACGGCTCTGCCGAGATTTCCCCAGCTGCAGCGCCGTCCGATGAGAGTCCGCTTCAGGCTCAAGCCCGGCGAAGACCTTGAGCGGCAAGCCGGATCCCGTAGCGAGGCGCAGTAACTGTGCGGTCCGCACGGCCCGGACAAGCGGGCTATGCTCAATAGCCAAGACAGCCTCGACCGGCACGCGACCGGCGCCCTTCGCTAGCTCCGCCACTTGACGCTGTCCGCGCGGCGTCAGGTCGCGCGTCGCATCGGGCAGACCCGGGACGGCTTCGGCATGTCGGAGTAAGAAAACGCGCATGCGGTCACCCTGCCCGATTATAATTTTTATGCAAATCGGTCTTGCCCCCTTGCGCGTCTCGCCGACCAATCGCGCGTGCGCTTCGCGTTAGCCACGGCCCTCTTCCTTAGCCTGCTCCCGCCCGCTGGTGCCGTGGTCACCACCAACTACTCGGCCGCAGGCATGACTGTCAGCGGTACCATCTGCCTCGACGCAGCCACGGGGGCGGTGTTATCGGAGACCCAAGCCGACTGGCCAGGACATCCCGCCAGCGTCACCAAGCTGATGACCTTCCTGCTCGTGATGGAGGATATTCGCGACAAGAAGACCAGCCTCGGCGCCCGGGTCATCATCGGGCGCGAACCTGCCCGGGAAATTGGCTCACGCATTGGGCTCATGGCGAAGGAGAACTTCAGCCTCGAAGAACTGATTTATGCCCTGATGCTCCACTCCGCCAACGACGCGGCCGTCGCCCTCGCAGTTGATCGCGAAGGCACCGTGCCGGCCTTCGTGGCCCGCATGAACAAGCGCGCCGCGGAGCTAGGGATGAACCGTTCCCACTTCGTCACCCCCAACGGTATGACCCAAGGGCGCGGCCCCCATGATGACTCGACCGCACGCGATCTGGGGAAACTCTGTGTGGCCCTTTGCAAGATGCCCGAAGCCCTGCGTTTCACCGGCACCAAGTCCTATACCTTCCGTCGCCCCTTCCAGCCGACCGACCTCACCAACCATAACCACCTCCTGTCGCTCTACCCCGGTTGCGATGGATTGAAGACCGGCTGGACCGTCGCCGCCAATGCCTCGATTGCCACCACCGCCAAAGAAGGTAATCGGCGGGTGATTGCCGTCGTCCTAGGCTGCAATAGTCCCGGAGGCTCGAAGGCCGCCCAACGTTTGCGAGATAAGCTGGCAGCCGACCTGATGACCGACGGCTTCGCCAAACTTGCGGCCAAGCCAGCCCTCGCGCCCAAGCCAGTCGGCCCGCCGGCCCCCGCCCCTGCTACCCCTAAAAAGCCCATTATTGTTAAGAAGGAACCTAATTTCTGGGAGTGGCTGAGTGATTTATTTAGCTTCTAACCCCCGCCCAAAGGGGGGTAAAAAGAAGTAGTGAACATTTGTTCATTTTGCTTGCAAGACTCTCAGGGGTGGGCAGTTTCGCTTGTGCATACCCAACGCTATGTCCGCCAAATCCGAACCCACCGCTAAGGAAAAATCTGCCAACCAGGCAGCCGAGAAGAAGACCCTCGATCTGGCTCTCTCCGCCATCAACAAGCAGTATGGCGATGGCACCCTGATGCGCATGGGAGACGCGACCAAGATGCAGGTCTCGTCCGTCTCCACTGGCTCGGTCGCCATCGACCTTGCCCTTGGCGTCGGCGGCCTACCCCGGGGACGTATCGTCGAAATCTTCGGCCCGGAGTCCTCGGGTAAGACGACCCTCTGTCTCTCCATCATCGCCGAAATCCAGCGCCAAGGCGGCAATGCCGTCTTTGTCGACGTCGAACACGCCCTTGACCCCCGCTACTCCAAGGTTGTCGGCGTGGATCTCGACAACCTCTTAGTCTCCCAGCCTGAATCCGGCGAAGACGCCCTCAATATCGTCGAAACCCTCATCCGCTCCGGCGCCGTGGATGTGGTCGTTATCGACTCCGTCGCCGCCCTCGTCTCGAAACAGGAATTAGACGGCCAAATGGGCGACGCCACCGTCGGCGTCCAGGCCCGCATGATGAGCCAGGCCATGCGCCGCCTTACGGCCGCCATCAGCCGCACGAACTGTATCTGTATCTTCACGAATCAAATTCGTGAAAAGATCGGCGTAATGTTCGGCAGCCCCGAAACGACCCCGGGTGGTCGCGCGCTGAAGTTCTTCTCGTCCGTCCGCATCGATATCCGCCGCATCGGCCAGATCAAGGAACCTTCCGGCAAGGTCATCGGTAACCGCACCAAGGTAAAAGTCGTGAAGAACAAAGTCGCCCCTCCCTTCACGGAGTGCGAGTTCGACATCATGTACACCGAGGGTATTTCCCGCAGCGGCTCGGTCCTCGACCTCGGCATCGAACACAAGATCCTCGAGAAGAAGGGCGCCTGGATCGCTTATAACGGCCAGCTCATCGGCCAAGGCCGCGAGGCCGCTAAGGATTACCTGATCAAGAACCCCAAGGTCCTGGAAGAAATCCAGAAGATCATCATGGAGAAAGTCCAGGTCGTCGGCGGCATGACCCTCGGCGTCGGCGTGGCGGATAACGTCACGGTCGAATAATCAATCGTTGTTGGCTAGCCATAGCCCGGGCCGCACGAAAGTGCGGCCCGTTTAGTTGGTGCCGTTAGCTCAGAGCACTTCCTCAACCTTGAGCGTCGAGTCCACCGGCTTGATGGCATCCCTAAGCACACCAGCCAGACGGTCATGCTCCAGCTCCGAGCTCTTCACGACCGCAGTCATATCGGCCTTGGCTTCGGGGCTGCGGAATAACTTCTGCATCTGCTTGGTCTCGTAAACCTGCTTTTCGCCGACGGCCTGCCAAATCTTGGCAAACGTAGGGGAAGTCGGGTTCTGCGGAAATTCGGCGGCCAGATTCACGCCCTGCTTGAGCTGGCCAGCGGTAAAGACCTTGGAAGCCTCACCCCAGGTGATCTTGACCTTGGAGGCCTTGGCGCCCGCCACCTTCAACGTAAGGCGGTTCAGTTTATTCTGGAAATTGGCCAAGGCCACGCCGGCGGCGATGGTGTTGTCCTTAGTGACATCGCCAGGCTCAAAGGAGAAAGGCAGGCGGGAGCTACGCAGCGAAACCGTGCCGCTCTCATACTTCATGACGCGCTGGCCTTCCTTGGCCGTCGCCTTACCCGCCGCTAGGTCGACTTTGATTTCACCGATGTCGCCGTACAGGCCGAGGGCCTCGAGGTAGGCAGTCGCCATCATGACGTGGCCAGCCCAGCCGGGGTGCACGCCGTCATTGCCTTCCAGTTTGAAGCTATCGCCATACTTCGCCCGGGACTCCTGTCCCTTGACGAGCATCGGCCAGTAAACATCTGCAAAGGCAACTTGCTCAGCGGCGGCGACTTCGATGTCGATGTTGCGGAAATTAAGCAGTGCAAGGTTGAGGTCCTGCCAGGTGCCCTTGGCCGACTTCACCCAAGGCGGGACCGAATGAATGGTACCCGAAGACCCGAGCACGACGCGCGTACCGGCTGCCTTGAAGGCCTGCACGACCTTGGTCTGGTTCTGACGATAGGTTGCGGCGATGGCGTCGTCCTTGGGGACGTAACGGAAATCATTCATACCGTAGCAGGTAGTCGCGATGGTCGGCTTAAAGCGCAGCACGTCGCTGTCCATCCGCTTCAGGAAACCGCCAGCCTGCTCGCCACTCCAGCCATGCTGGCGAACGGTTACATGCAAATCGGAGCGAGCCGCCACGATGTACGCCTCCATCAGGCGGCTATACATTTTCTGCTCGGTGATGGAATCGCCGCAGATGGCCAAACGATCACCCTGGTGGAGAAGCAACGCGGGGATGGCTGGTGCCTCCAGTCCCACGTAGTCAGCCGAGACGATATCAGGGCGTGCCTGATGCGACTGACAGCCGACCAAGCAGGCCGACAAAAGGAAGAGTAGAGAGCGGGGGTGGCGCATGCCAAGGTTCTACCCTTTGACTTTCGGAAATCTACCCTGTTCTGCCCGACGGCTTGCATTTTTTGAATAAACACTCCATATTAACTGTCCCCTGCGGTGTTCGACACCCGCGGCAGTCTCCTTCTCCTACGAACATATCAAACGGGAGGTGCGACCCGACCGGCCTCGTCCGAGCCGTGGCAACGCCCCACCCACTTTAACTCCAGGAAGTATGGAACTCCAATCGGAACCGGCACAGGCGGGGGATACTTTAAGATCAGATGACAGAGTAAAGATGGCGGATGGCAGGTCAGCAATAGGCAGGGACAGCACCACGTGCTGTCCTTCGCCGTACTACCTTGGTCAGGGTTGAGCGAAGGGCACAGTGAGGGTCAGACCGCACTGACGTCCCTCAACCTAACTTCAGCGGACCGGCCTCACTGAGGGTCGGATTACCGAAGGTCTTCAGCTTGTGACCGAACCCATGCGTGAGCGCCAAGAGAAGGCGATTGTGCGGCTCCTTCGTGAATTTAAGCGCCCGGCCAGTCTTAAAGCCCAGCCCGCCGCCAATGAGCACCCAAGGGATGTCTTCATGCGTGTGGCTATTGCCCTTCCCGAGTTCATTCGTCCACACGATGGTCGTATTATCCAGCATGTTACCTTTGCCGTTCGGCTCCGGCGTTTCCTGCAGGCGCTTAGCAAGGTAGGCAATCTGCTCGGCGAACCAGGTATTGATTTTAATGAGTTTCTCCGTGGAGCCGGTGTTGAGATCCGGGTCATGCGAAAGCGAGTGATGCCCCTCCTCAATCCCGATCCACTTCATGCGCGCACTGCCCACGGAGTTGGTGAACTGGAACGTCGAAACGCGGGCCATATCATTCTGGAAAGCACTGATTAGAAGCTCGGTCTGCATCCTGGTGATCTGCGGGATGCTATCGTTGTCCAAGGGCACGCCGGGAGCAGGCACCGCCGGCACCTGCAACGCCGTAGCAGCCTGGCTTTCCTTGAGGCCCCGCTCCAACTCACGCAAAGCGGTGGTGTGCTGATCGAGTAGCGAACGGTCATGGGCGTCGACGTTCTTAGCCACCTTGGCGACATCATCTTTTAAGCCATCAAGCACGGAGGCGAGATTTTCGCCTTCCTTCATCGAGCCGTAAAGCTTGTCGAAGAGTTCGTACGGGCTCGAAAGCGGCGCGACGGGCTGATTGGCGCCGGCGTAGCTCCAGCGAGTCCAAGGGTCCGCGCGATTACCCACCGCCACGCCGATCTCCAGCGATCCCATGCGGGTCTTCGTCGCGGGCTTGGATTGTAAATAATTACGAATGACTTGGTCGACGGAAGGGCCGCTGGCCCAACCCGCTGGGGCGCCGCCGCCGCCCATGATATTTCCTGGGAAGAGTTCGATCCCCGTCAGCAAGCAGCTCATGCCCCGCATGTGCCCATCGCCATCACCGCGGACGCGGTTGTTGACGCCCTTGAGCGTGAGGATGCGATTCTTGAACGGCTCAAACGGCTTCATGATGGGCTTGAGCTTAAAGTTGGCACCTTCTTCTTCGGGCCAGAACGCAGGAGGCACGGTGCCATTGGGCGAGAAGACGAAGATGACGCGCTGACGACTGGCGACCGGCTCAGCAGCGCCGAGCGAGGTGAGTCCGCCGAGGAGCGGGAGCGCCGCGGCGGAAAGGCCGAGGCGACGGAGGAATTCTCTGCGGTGTTGGAGGGACATGGTCTTAGCGGTTAAGCGAGGGGATTTGAGTGGGGTTCGGCTGGAGGGCCGCTACGACGGCGACCTCGATGGCGAGGTTGCGCACGTGGAAATGATCGGCTCGGAATTTATCCGTCATCTGGCCGAGTAATTCCGGCGAATACGCGGCGGGCGGCTGCTTGATGAGCGAGTGAAAAATATTCCGGACAAAGCCCGCCTGGCCCGCCTGGCTTTCGGCGGCATGGACGGCAACGTCGCGGGCGCCCGTGAGTTTAATGACCGAGCCATCGGCGGCGGTATAATCAGCCGAAGTATCAACGGGCTTCTTATTGTCAGTCTCGCGAATACGGCCCACGGCGTCAAAGCGTTCGAAGCTGAAGCCGAGCGGATTGATGGTCACGTGACACGACTGGCAGGCCGGCTTGGCGGTGAGCTCGGTGACCTTCTCCCGCATTGTGAAAGAGGGATCGAATTTATCATCCATGAACGCAATCGCCATGGGTGGCGGCTTCAGCATCCGTCCGAGAATATTACGCGTGACGAAAACGCCGCGATGAATCGGCGAAGAGGACTTGGTGTAGGAGAAGGTCGCTAGGACGTAGGGATGTGTGAGCACGCCGGCCCGCTGGTCGGCATCCATCTTCACGGGCTGGAAACCGGAGCCTAGCGAGATCTTCTGACCATAGAATTTCGCTAGGCGGTCATTCATCAGAATGGTGTCACTGAGGAGCAACTGGCGATAGTCTGACGCCTCCGACCAAACCACGCTTTCGGAAAACAGATCCAGTGAGGTGCGAAGGTCCATGACCACGCCCTGGTCGAAGCCGGGATACGCCTTCTGGTCCTTGGCGATTTCGGATCCTTCTTCGACATGCAGCCAGTGATGCAGGAAATCGCGCATCTTGGAGCGGGCTCGCGGGTCCTTCATCATGCGCTGCGCGTGGGTGCGTACCTGCTTGTCGTCATGGAGCGCACCGGCGGCGGCGGACTTCAGGAGGGCTTCGTCGGGCACAGAATCCCACAGGGCGAGGGCGAGGCGTGAGGCGACGGCGTAGTCATCCTGGGGCCCTGCACCGGGGTACAGGAAGTAAGGCGAAGAGAGTGTGAAGATGAAGGCGCGCTTGGTGGCAACCTCGGCCGGTAGCCCGGCGGCGTAGATTCTCTCGATGTCGGCCTTCTGAGCCGACACGAGTGGGCGGCGGTATGCTAGTTGGGCAAAGCGCAGGGAGAAAGCCTTCAGCTTCTCGGCACGATCAGGAGCGTCGGCCTTGGTGCCGGCGAGGGCGAAGAGATTCGGCCCAATCAGCGCAGAGACCTGCAAGGCCCCCTTGGCGATGGCTTCGGTCCACTCGCGCGAGACGGAGACGCCTCGCTCATAACCAATACTGCTATCATCGGGCGGCAGGGACACGTCGACCACGTCAACGCTGCTGGAAAACTTCGGCGAAAGATTCTCCGCGGGGATCACCGTCCACGCGCCGCCCGGCGGCCGCCACTCAAGTTTGATGGCGGCCACCTTGTCCTTGAACTTGAAGAACTCGAGCTTCAGCGGGTAACTGCGTCCACCGATGAGAAACTTCGGCGCCGACGCCGTGCGCGTCATGCCCGAGCTCACCCATAGGTCGATGAGGGCGTTCTTCTCGCTGCCGTTCTCGGGCGCATTGACGTAGAGCCGAGCGCCATTCGGGGTAGTGACGCGGAAGTCGTACTCGCCTGAATCAGGCACAAGGAGAGATCCGCTCCAGTTAATGGCGAAACGCTCGGTGAAAGTCCCCTTTTCCGGCGGCTTCGCGCCAAAATCGAAATCAATGACGGGGTCGATCCCGTCCTTGAAGCGCACCTCTGGCTTATCCTGGTCGGGCTTGGCCGGATCGCGCGGCGGACGCTCGCGGTAATTCGCGGCGAGGCCACCAGGGATATTCGTGGAGGTGGTGCGACGCAGGGAGCCGAGGAGATCGGCCATACTCTCGCGGTACTGCCGGTCCGTCAGGTGAGCGAGCTCGATGCGCGGGGGGCTATTACGCGCCCGAGCTTCGGCGGAGTAGAAAGCTTTGTGGATGTATTCGGCAGAGGCCGCGGACTCGGCGGCGGAAAGCGACCCCACATCGTCCTCTGGCATTTCACGCGAGATATACTTGGCCAAAAACGTGGGAGACTTTTCCCCGACGAGCGGCTCATCCGCCTTCCCGGCGACACCCTGACCCACGGGACCATGGCAGCGCATGCACTCCTCCCGGTAGACGACCTCCCCCGTCCGCGGGGCAGCGATATTCTTCTTATAATAGCGCTTCCCCTGCCGAAAGCCAAAAGCGGCGACAGCGACAAAAATCAGGGCCAAAGAGACCTTGGTGACACGGGCAAGGGGCATACTGGGGTAAGACCCCCAACATCATCGGCAAGTTCCTCTAAATCAAGCCTGCCTCGCCGAAACTGAACCAACCCTTACCCGCGGGATCGGATTCTGGACGGCCAATGACGACATGATCCAGTAATTCGACGCCCACGACCCGCCCGGCGTCCGCCAGTTGACGGGTGACCGCCCGGTCGGCGGGGCTGGGCGAAGGGTCGCCACTGGGATGGTTATGGGCGACAATCGCTGCCGAGGCGGCGTGCTTCAGGGCCTGCCGGAACACCTCGCGCGGGTGCAGCAGGGAGCTCGTCGCCGTACCCGAGCTCACTTCATGTAAGGCCAATAACCGGTTGCGGCGGTTTAAACAAAGCACCCAACACTTCTCCACCGAGAGGCCAGCTGAAAAGGGCTCCAGCCGGGCCCAGACTTTGGCAGGGGCATCGAGTTTCTCGCCCGGATCATGCGCCCGCTCGCGGATACGCCGCGCCAGCTCCATCGCGGCGGCAAGCTCCGCCGCTTTAGCGGGGCCCAGGCCGTGCACCCGACCGAAGTCATGGGTGTCCCAAGTCGCCAACGCCGCCAACGTACCCGATTCCGCCAGCAAGGCCGCAGCAACCTGTGGTGCGGGTGCACCCTTGGTGCCCGTCCCGATGAGTAATTCGATGAGCTCTGTATCAAGCAAAGCCCGCGGGCCGAGACGAACGAGCCGTTCTCGCGGCCTATCCTGAGGAATCATCGCCGCAGTTTGCCGCCGCCACCCGGCGGCTCAATGCGACCTATCCCCCAGCAGTTCCCCCCATCCGGCGATAGCGGGCAAGCACCTTGCCGTAGGCAGGCGTCAGCCCCTCAAGCGCGGAGACATTCAGCCCGAGGTCGTTAATCAAGCCGTCGCGGAGGCCGTAGATCCAAGAATGCACCTCAACCTTCTGGCCGCGCGCCCAAGCGTCCTGCATGACGGTCGTTTGACAGACGTTCGCCGCCTGCTCGATGACATTGAGCTCGCAGAGCGTGTCGAGCTTCGCTGGACCAAGTACTGATTCAACGGTCAGCGCATGCTTATGGTGCACATCGCGAACATGCCGTAGCCAGTTATCGACGAGACCCACCTTGCGCCGCTCGAGCGATGCCTGCACGCCGCCGCATCCGTAGTGACCGCAAACGATGACGTGCTCGACCTTGAGCACATCGACCGCGTATTGGAGCACCGAGAGGCAATTTAGGTCGGTATGCACGACGACGTTGGCGACGTTGCGATGGACGAAGAGTTCACCGGGGAGCAGCCCGACAATCTCATTGGCCGGCACTCGGCTATCCGAACAACCAATCCAAAGGTAGCGGGGGGACTGCTGCCTGGACAGTTTCTCGAAAAAGGAGGGGTCGCGGAGTCGAACGCCTTCCGACCACTCGCGATTTTTGCCGAACAAATTTTCGATGGAGGACATCGAAGGGCTCAGATTGTGGAAAACCTTATGCGAGCAAGCCAATAGAGAGTCCGTGCCGAAATTTTAAAAGGCCATCGACCCGTATCTCCCTCTACCCGCAAATTAACCCTAGCCAAACGCTGACCGAACAGCGCCCCACTCCGGGTTATCCAAGAATGCATTACGCAGGGATTCAGCAGATCTCTCACGCTCTCGCTTCGAGGCCAGGAACGGGAATTAGCCTATTAATTGGCCTTTTTCCACCCTCCAGACCGACCGCTTCAGCTTGGCCCTCGACAAAGGTTGAAACTGCCCAGCGGGCATGGTGTATTATAGTCATTATGAAAATCAGCGCTCTTGCCCTTCTCGCCGCCGCAGCCTTGGCCTCTGCCGCCACGAACACCACCACGACGAAGCCGACATCAAACAAGGCCACGGTGACGCTCGATCCAGGCCAGACTCCCGTCGACGCGAAGAAGAAACCCAAGGCCGACGATAAAGCCGCGGCGGCCGCTGAGCCTGCCTCCCTAGTGGCCAACTCCGTCGACGCCGCGACCCAAATTGCACTCGAAGCCGCCAAGGCCGCCCAAGCGGAAGCCGATAAGCTCGCCGCCATCGGCACCGATAAGGCCGCCCCCGCCACTGGGAAGGTTGTCGAAGTCGCGGTCGCTGGCACCGTCGCCGCCGCCAAGGAAATTAAGAAAGCGAAGAAGGAAGTGGACGCCCAAAACGCGGCGGAGAAATCCAAAGCACCCGCTAACGAAAACGCCGACGCCACTCCGGAGCCCAAGGCTCCGAAAGCGAAGAAAGCCGCCAAGGACGCCTAAGCCCCTCAGGCCTCCCAAAGCCCCGCCCAGCGGGGCTTTTTTGTGCCCAACTGAAATCTATCACCAGGCAGTTGCAACCTTCTCGGCGCATGGCTGTATCAGATTCAACCCTATGAACAAAATCTTCCTCGCATGCCTCTTCGCCGCCACGCTCGCGCAGGCCGCCGATACGGCACCGACCAAAGAAGCGCCAGCCACCCCTAAGCCTTTCTACGATCCGGCCGCCCCCGCCCCAACGGTTGACCCGACCAAGGACGTGCCGCCGCCCGTCATTCCGCCGCCCACCGCGCTGCCACCTGAAAAGAAAAAGAAGAAGCAGTAAGCTTCCGCTCCGAAAGCAAAGAACCCCGGACCTCGCTGGAGCCCGGGGTTCTTCTTTGGCCTAGCGCCAACCTTAGTCGACGAGGACTTCGCGCGGGCTCGAGCCATTCTCGGGACCGACATAGCCTTTGTCGTGCAGAATATCCATAATGCGCGCGGCCCGGTTATAGCCGAGCTTCAGACGACGCTGCAGTAATGAGACCGACGCCCGGCGTGTTTCCTTGATAATCGCCCAGCTCTGCGCGACGAGGGGATCTTCGCCGTCTTCCCCGTCTTCCCCGTCCACGCCGTCCTCGAGACCGCTTTCAGCGCCATCCTTGATGGCCTTGATGACGTCTTGAGCGAACTCAGGTTTGCCGTTCTTTTCAGCGAGGTACTCCACAATGGCGGCGACTTCGTGTTCACCAACGAAAGCGCCCTGCACACGATTAAGCGTGGCGCTGCCCGGAGGCACGAAAAGCATGTCACCACGGCCGACCAAGGTCTCGGCGCCACCGCGGTCCAGGATAGTACGCGAGTCGATCTGCGAGGCGACCTTGAAGCCGATACGGGTCGGAAGGTTCGCCTTGATCAGGCCGGTGATGACATCCGTCGAAGGTCGCTGGGTGGCGAGCACGAGGTGGATGCCGGCCGCACGGGCAAGCTGGGCGATACGAGCAACCGAAGTCTCAATGTCCTTGGCGGCAACCATCATTAAATCCGCCATCTCATCGATGATGCAGACGATATAAGGGAGTTTCTCCGTTGGGACCTGCACCCCATCGTCCAGCACCTCTTCCGCTGCCGCCGTCGCGGCGGCCTGTTCCTCGGGGCTAAGCGCGAGCTCCTCTTGCTTCGGCGTACCAACTTCCTTGGCCAACTTGGCATTGAAGCCAGTGATGTTCTTCACGCCGCACTTAGCGAAGATTTTGTAGCGCTGCGACATCTCCGCGATGAGCCACTTGAGGGCGGCAGGTACGCGCTGGGCATCGGTCTCGACCGGAATCAGCAGGTGGGGTAGGTTATTGTAAATCTGTAACTCGACCACCTTGGGGTCGACCATGATGAAGCGCAGGTCCTGTGGCGTGCAGCGATAGAGGAGCGAAACGATAATGGCATTAATGCAGACAGATTTGCCCTGACCGGTGGCGCCGGCGATGAGCGCGTGGGGCATCTTGGCGAGATCCTGAATGACCGGCTTGTTGGTAACACTATCCACGCCGAGCACGACGGGCAGTTCCATCGCCGCTTCGGCCCACGCCTTGGATTCGATGATTTCGCGCAGGAGCACGTCCTTGCGATTCTTGTTCGGGATCTCGATGCCGACCGTGCCCTTCCCGGGCACGGGCGCGAGAATGCGCACCGCCTCGGCCTCGAGGTTCATCGCGATGTTGTTCGAAAGGTTGGCAATCTTCTCCACGCGCACGCCTGGGGCGGGCTTGATTTCATAGCGCGTGATGGAAGGCCCTTGCTGGATACCTACGTCGATGCCGTTGGCGGCGTCGACCGGAACACAATCCACTTTGAATTGCTTGAGGGTCTCAATGAGATCGGAGGCCCGCTTCCGGAAGTCCTCCGGCACGAGAGTGCCCGCGGCCGCGGGGGCGTTAAGCATGCTCACCATCGGGAAGACGTAATCTCCCCGGCGCTTCAAAACCTGGCTAGCGGTGGCCCGCTCAATCTTTTCCAGCTTCACAACTTGCACCTTGCCGACACTCGTGCCCAGCGGCTCGGGGGGCTTACGCTCGGGCTTGGGCTCGGGCTTTAGTTCAACCTTGGGCTCAGGTTTATCCTCGACCTTCGGTTCCGACTTCTGATCAGCCGTGGGAGTAATCGTGACGGACCCGGATTTGACCGTCTCGGGGCCGACCGCTTCCGCTGGGCCTTCGTGAGGAATATCAATGATCTCAACCTCGGGAGCCTTCGCCTTGACGGCTGGTTTAATGGGCAAGGGTGCGACCATGGTAGCACCGACGACCTCCTGTTGCTTACGACGTAATTCCGAGGCGATGGTGGCCTTACGGCGTTGCTCCGCCGCCGCCGCAATCGCGGCGGCCTTGCGGGCGGCATTCCAACCGCCGAAGGCATCGCGCAGCTCCGCAATCCAAGCAGTCAAGGTGGCCTTGGGGTCATCAGCCAACGCACCCAGCAAGCAGAAGCCGTAAGGGAAAACGAGAATCCATGAACCAATGGGGCCCAGGGTGGGCTCAAGAATAGAGGCGTAGATTACGCGACCAATGACACCACCCGCACCCTTGGGATCGAAGGCCACCGCCAAATCGGGGGTCGGCCCAAGCCAAAGCACCAGGATGGGCGCGAAGAAGAGCACACAGAGGCACATCAACACAACCTTCGTTGGCCAAAGCGTGTGGGCTCGCTGATTGAGCGCGAACCAGGCGGCGGCACACAGAAAGAAGGGCACCAGGAATGCCGCGTAGCCGAAAAGGCTGAAGAGCACTACGGCCACCGTGGCACCGAATGCGCCGCAGGGATTCGATCCGTGCAATGCATCCGAGGTGGCGGGAAGGCTGAAGGTTTTCTCCAGCCAGCCCGGGAGTAGGTTCTGATCGTTCCCGGCATGGAACAGCATCGCTACCGCTAGGAATACCCCGACTAGGCAGAGGATGACGGCAAAGATGGGCTTACTCTCGCTCGCCGGGCGGGCGAGGGTCGCAGAGCGTTTACGGGCAGGAGCTGGCATGAAAGTTAGTCGCCGAAGAGCGTCCCCTGAGAAGCCGGATCATCGGCCCCGGGCGGCGGTGTTTCGGCATGCAGGTGGCGGGGCGGGCGAGTCACACGGGCCGCCAGGGCGCGCGTGCGTTCTTGGGCGAGTCGCTCGACCATCGCGGCGAGGGCGTGGCGAATCCACTTCGGCGTAAACGATGCCGCCGAATAATCGCACGGTCCGTAGCCATGGACGCGACCAGCCTGCAGGAGCGCATCGTTCTGCGCGAACTCGGCTTCGCTCTCGGGTACATAGACTGCGAAAGCCTTGCCGCCATTCTTACGCAGGAGTGAGAAAACCGGTACGTCGCTGGGTCCGTCGGCGACATAAATCATATTCTCGAAGGGCACGCGGCGATCTTCAGCCCGCACGACGGCGTTCACATCGATTTCGGCGCTCTTGTTGGAGCCCTTGTTAATCTCAAAAAGGAAACGGGTCTTGATGGTGTTATCGACCATCGCGGCGACCTGTGTGATTTCCGTCGGCAGATCCAGCGAGAGCTCGTCCTGCTTGGTGAAATGGGGCGGTAGCGGGTGCTCGAGAAATTCGCATCCATAGATGCCGTCGCAATGTGCCGCGAGCGAAGTGCCACGGATCATCTCGGCGAGACCCGTGCTGATGATGTAATGCTCGAGCACGACTTCGACGTTATGCTTTCGGCCGAGTTCACGGACATGCTCCTTTAGTGCGGGGAAGAAAGCCGGGAGGCCCGGGCAGAGTTCAATATCGGCCCCTAATTCGCGGAGTCGCTTATTGGTGAGGCCCTTCATGAGGCCCGACTTCACGTAGCTGAGTAGATGGTTCAGGTAGACCGAGTCTTTCGGCGTGCGGATCCCCTTGCGGGCATAAAGCGCAGGCAGCTGGTTCGTTTCCTTCCAAAATTGCTCTTCATCGACCCCAAAAGCCTTGAACAAGGGGGTCTGCATATAGCCCGGGCAGAGGGTCTTATCAAAGTCCCAGACGCAGGTGACGACGTGGGTGCCGCGAAGTGCGGGTTCCTTGGGCTGCATGAGTTCGGAAAGGGATGAAGGTCGGGCTTGCGGAGAGGGTCCAGCCACTCTCCATTGAATAACCTACGGGCCCCTCCTATCCAAGCCCGATTAACCAACCTTACCGATGTCCGCCAGCCCCCTCCGCCCCGACTTGACGGGCTTTCGCCGTCGCCTGGCCGAACTCGAAGGCCTGATGGCCGACCCGGCCACCTTTGCCGATGGCCGGAAAGCTGCAGCCCTGGGAGCTGAACTCCGCTTCACCTCCAAGGCCGTGAAGGCCGATGATGTCCTAGTGGCCCTAGAAAAGGAGCTGGCCGAATCCCGTGCCATGTCCGGCGAGGCCGACGCCGAGTTCCGTGCCATGGCCGCCGAGGAGATTACCCGCCTAGAGCCGGCCGTCGAGGTGGCCCGCGAACAGCTGATCCGGGCCATCATCCCGGTGAATCCCGATGACTCCCGCAATGCGCTCGTGGAAATCCGCGCCGGCACGGGCGGCGAAGAAGCTTCCCTGTTCGCCGCCGAACTCCTCCGGGCCTACACCCGCTTCGCTGAGAAAAAGGGCTGGAAGTGCGAACTGATGTCCCTCTCCCACTCCGACCTCGGTGGCGTCCGTGATGCGGTGATCCTCATCGAAGGCGAAGGGGCCACCGCCCTGCTCCGCCATGAAGCCGGCGTCCATCGCGTCCAGCGCGTACCCGCCACCGAAGCCTCGGGCCGCGTCCACACTTCCGCCGCCACCGTCGCCGTACTCCCCGAAGCCGAAGAAGCCGAAGTGGTGCTTAAGCCTGAGGATCTCGATATGTCTGTGGCCCGCGCCAGCGGCGCTGGCGGCCAGCACGTCAATAAAACCGAATCCGCCGTGCAAATTATCCATAAGCCGACGGGGCTCATGGTCTACTGCGCCGACGAACGCTCCCAGCTCCGCAACCGCCAGAAAGCCATGCGCGTGCTTCGCTCCCGCTTGCTCGACCTGACCCGCGCCAAAGAACGTGAAGCCCGCGCCGATGCCCGTAAGACCCAGGTGGGTTCGGGCGATCGCTCGGAACGTATCCGGACTTATAACTTTCCGCAGAACCGCATCACCGATCACCGGATCGACCTGACCGTCCACGGGATTGAGCAAGTCCTGGAGGGCAACCTCGACCAATTAGTCGATGCGCTCTTCGAGGCCGATCTGCGCGAACGCGCCGAAGCGATTACTCGGCCGACAGCCTGAGCCAAGCTTTCGCGTCAGTCACGCGCAGGTCGCCTTCCGAGGCGAGACCGTCGTCCATCCAACCATCGACGACCATCAGCACCCGCTTAAAGGAACCCCCCCCTGAGGCGGGAGTGAAAATCACCGCCGGCTTACCATCGGGCCCTTTCTGCGCAAACGTCCAGACTCCCTCCACTTGGCATTTACGGATGAGTGCGGGCAACTGCTTGGCATTAAAAGCCGCCAATTCGGGAGCGGTGGCGGTAAGATTGAAATCTGCAGGCCATCCACCCTTCTCGAAGTGGAACTGAAGCAAAGGGCGGCGCGCCTCCTGCAAGACCAGCGAGACCGAATTAGCCTTGGTGTGCTCGTAGATGGTGATGCCCAGCGCGATGACGAGGCCAGCAATCAAGCCCTTGACCGCCCACTGATAGGCCAGTTGCCCAGAGGAATGCAGCGAAGCCCTCAAAATAGGTTTGGCTGGCGTGTTTGCGTCTTCGGCCATGGCAGAGAGCCATTCTTGGTCGCCCGAGCCCCGCCATCAAGCCCCGAGGCGATGTTTTGTTTCCTTGGAGGAACGTCGGGAAACGCCTTGATGGGGGCATGGACCCGGACCACCTCCAGCGCTTCGCCGGCATCGGCCGACTGTACGGTCGCGCCGGCATGGAACAGCTCGCCCGAAGTTCGTTTCTCGTAGTCGGACTGGGCGGCGTCGGCTCCTGGACAGCTGAAGCCCTGGCCCGCTCGGGCGTCGGCCACTTGGCGCTGGTCGATGGCGACACGGTCTGCGTCTCAAACACCAACCGGCAGTTGCACGCCGTCGCGGGCAACGAAGGTAAAGCGAAGACCGAGGCAGTCGCTGAACGGGCCCGAGCCATCCACCCCGGCATTCGCACCACGCTTCACCAACGGTTCCTCTCCCGCTTCAACCCGCACGAAGTCCTCGCAGATTTCGACGGTGTCGTGATTGATGCGATGGATGCGCTCTCACCGAAATGCGGGCTTATTGCCGAAGCGGTGAATCGAAAACTGTGCGTGGTCACCGTCGGTGGCTGCGCTGGGCGTCTCGACGGCACGCGCCTCAAAGTCACCGACCTCCGCGATTCGCACGACGATCCACTGATGATGCTCGTGCGTAAACGCCTGCGCCAGAATTTTGACTTCCCCCGCGGCAAGGCGCCCTTTGGCGTCTCGTGCGTGTGGTCGGATGAACCATTCACGCAGCCGACTGATTGCGAAGGCCTGCCGGGCGGCGAGATTCCCGAGGGTGAAGACCTGCATCCAAATTGCGAATGGGGCTACGGGACGGCCTCGCATGTGGCCGGTGCTTTCGGCCTCGCCGCCGCGGGCGAAGCCCTGCGCCTCTGCCTACTGCCCCAGGAATAACCGGCGGAAATTCTGCGCGGTCAGGGCGGCCGATACTTCGGCCGTCACGCCGAGCGTGCGGGCCAGCTCCTGGTTATTAGACACGAGGTTTGACGGGTGATTCTGTTCCGTGCCGTCAGCCGCCGGCGCAAGTTCGTGCCGACGAAACTCCGGCGCCGGACACAGCGCGGGCGCATCGGTCTCGAGGAGGATGCGCTCCCGCGGAATCGCCACGGCGAATTGTGCCCGCAGGTCGACCTTACGCGGAATGAGGTGATGGGCGCTGAAAGAAAAATATGCTCCAAGCTGCGCGAGCTCGGGCACGAGCTCAACGGGTCCATTCCAGCTGTGCAGTAAAAACCCGCGCGGCGGCAACACTGAGGTGCGCAGGATATCCATCAGTGGCCCGATGGCCTTCACGCAATGAATGGTGAGCGCGCGATTCAGTTCCACGGCGAGTGCCAACTGCGTACGGAATGCCCGCTCCTGGGCTACGGGGTCGAAATCTTTTACCCACCGGTCGAGCCCCATCTCACCGACCCCCGCGGCGGGATTCTTAAGAAGCATCGCCCGAAGCTGCTCCGCCCAATCCGCTGGCGCGGTCGGCACGTCCCAAGGATGGAGCCCGAACGAGAGCAGATTACGCGAATCCCGCCGCCCTAAGGCGACCACGTCGGCCCAGTCGACCGGGGCGGTACCGTTGATCATCACCAGCCCAACGCCATCCCGCCGGGCCTGTTCGACTGCAGCATAAGGCACCTCAGCGAACTGGTAGTGGCAATGGGCATCGCAGAGTTCCATCGAGTGCCATGGATACTGTCCGCGGCTCCCTTCGCCTCAACGACGAACCACCTTGCCCTGCCACCCCGCCCTCGCCTATCTCCGTGGCAGGATGAAGACGCCGCCCTTGCCCGCTGAAGCGCTGATGACCGTCACTGGCCTGCCCTACCCGCTGAAGGCGAAGGGTAAGGTCCGTGAAGTCTTCGACCTCGGCACGCATTACCTCATCGTGGCGACTGACCGTCTCTCGGCTTTCGATGTCGTGATGCCCAACGGCGTCCCGGGCAAAGGCATCCTGCTCACGCAGATTAGCCTATGGTGGTTCGACCAAGCTCGCCTCGTGTTCCCGACGCACCTCGTGCCGGATCACGCCAACGCGTTGGCGAAAGCCCTGCACGGCCATGAGCACCTGATTGCCCGCTCGATGCTCGTGCGCAAATTGACCCCGCTCCCCGTCGAAGCCGTCGTCCGCGGTTATCTCGCCGGCGGTGGCTTCAAGGAATACCAGAAGACCGGCGGCATCCTTGATCACCCGCTACCCGCTGGGCTGCTCGACGGGTCAAAACTACCGCAGCCGATCTTCACCCCTTCGACCAAGGCCGCCGAAGGCCACGATGAGGCCATCACCCGGGCCCGCTGCGGTGAAATCCTCGGCGAAAAAGTCTTCCGCACGATTCAGGAAACCTCCCTCGCGCTCTACCGCATGGGCGCCGAGCGTGCGGCCAAGGCGGGCGTCATCCTCGCCGATACGAAATTCGAATTCGGCAGCGCGGCAGATGGCTCACTCGTGCTCATCGACGAAGTCCTCACGCCCGACTCCTCCCGCTACTGGCCAGCCACCACGTGGCAGCCCGGCCGGGCCCAGCCTTCTTACGATAAGCAGTTTGTCCGCGATTGGCTAGAGACTCAGCCCTGGAACAAGACCGCCCCTGGCCCGACCCTGCCGGCAGATGTCGTCCAGAAGACCCAGGCGCTCTATGCAGAGTGCCTCGAGCGCCTCACGGCCTGAAGTCTGGTTCGACAGCGGTCGGTGAAGCGGCTTACTGACCGCATGAAGCCCACCCCGCTCCTCGCCGTCCTGCTCGCCTCCGTCGCCTTCGCCGCACCGGAGCCCAAGTTCCGCATGCAGGAAATCGATAAGATCAGCATCGGCTACGGCCTGGCGATCGCCGACGTGGATGGCGACGGCAAGCCGGACATCATTCTAGCCGACCAGCACACGGTGCAGTGGTATCATAACCCTGACTGGAAGAAGCACGTCATCGCCGAGAACCTCACCAAAGAGGATAACGTCTGTGTCGCCGCGCAGGACATCGACGGCTCTGGTAAATGTGCCATCGCCATCGGCGCCGGCTGGAATCCTTCCGATACGGTCAAGAGTGGAGCGGTGTTCTACCTCATCCCGCCGGCCGACCGCACCCAGAAATGGGAAGCCGTGAAGCTCCACCACGAACCCACTGTGCACCGCATGCAGTGGGTCCAGTTGACGAAGGGCCGCTGGGACTTAGTCGTCCAGCCGCTCCACGGCCTCGGCAATAAAGCCGGCGCCGGCGCGGGTGCCAAGATGCTCGCCTACGAGAAGCCTGCCAACCCCAAGGACGAATGGAAGGTGCGTGTCGTCAATGACGTCAGCCACATGACGCATAATCTGCAGCCAGTCCGCTGGGCACCTGGTGCCGCTCAGCAAATCGTCTCGGGCTCAAAGGAAGGCCTCTGGTTTAATTCCGCCCAAGGTGAAGGCTGGACCGCCGTCCAGATGACGAACGTCGCCACCGGCGAGGTTCGCGACGGCAAGCTGCCGAACGGCCAAACCTACCTTGCCACGGTCGAACCGATGCACGGCACCGCTTCCGCCATTTACACCAAGGCCTCCGATAGCACCTGGAACCGCCTGCAGGTCCTCGATGGCTTCAAAGACGGCCATGCGATTGCTTGCGCCGACTTCCTCGGCACCGGCTCGGATCAGTTCATGGTCGGCTGGCGCGGCACGGATCCCGGCATCCGCCTGCTCACCCCCAACGACGATGCTGGTAAGAGCTGGCGCTCCAGCGTCATCTCTACCAAGGAAGCGGCCGTCGAAGATTTCAAAGCCGCCGACCTTAATGGCGACGGCAAGCCCGACCTGATCGTCGCTGGCCGCCAGACTAAGAACCTCGTCATCTTCTGGAACGACCGGTAAGCCGCCGTGGCCAGGCATAAAAAAGCCCTCGTGAGAGGGCTTTTTGCTTTCAGGAAATAGTCCGACTAGGATTTGAACCTAGACAAGGAGAATCAGAATCTCCTGTGCTACCATTACACCATCGGACTGTCCTGAGTCGGTTGACGATGGGACTCCCCGGCGGTTCGTCAAAAAGAAAGGAGAGTCATTCGGTGCCGAAATTGCCTTAAAACAGAGGCCCAGAGGCCCGGAGGCTCAGTTGACCAGAGGGACATTCCCGTTTCGGGTGGCGGGTGGCAGCCTCAGGTGGCGGGTGGCAGGATGAAATTTCCTGGTGCCTGAATCGAGGTAGGGACAGCACCACGTGATGTCCTCTGCCGCCGAACGCACGACTCAGATTAGGACGCGATAGTGATCACGTCCCTACCTCAAGACAGCCGCAGCCCAATCATCCGGTTTACGTCTCCCTTTGAGCGCCATATTTACCCCGCCACCTGAACCCCGGGGCCGCCACCCGAAACGAGAACTAGGGCAGCACGCGGTGCTGACCCTACCTTAAGATAATCACTCCCCAATACTCCATACTCGATACTCCATACTCCATACTC
>Ga0136642_1000198_pt1 | contig 35892 bp, 26 predicted proteins | sample LowCatLa1302831Y_FD_115313 | JGI IMG/M metagenome (GOLD analysis project Ga0136642, IMG submission 115313) | Freshwater microbial communities from Lower Cathedral Lake, Yosemite National Park, California, USA - 13028-31Y | ecosystem: Environmental > Aquatic > Freshwater > Lake ... | reverse complement strand
TATGGAACTGAAAAGCACCGAGCTGGTATTTTACAGCATGGAGCTGAACAGGAACATAGACGCCTCTTTCTACGGAAACTATTAAATCAGACCTGTGTAATACAGGATGATTAAAGAGTTTTAAAAACTAATCTTTTTTACATGTTCATGTTGTTGTTCTTGCGATTCTTGCGGCTGCCCTTGCGATTCTTGCGGCTCATCATGTTATTCTTGCGATTCTTGCGATTGCGACCACCCATCATGTTATTCTTGCGGGACATCATGTTGTTCTTGCGATTCTTGCGTCCACCCATCATGTTGTTCTTGCGGTTCTTGCGAGACATTACGTTATTCTTGCGATTGCGACGAGAGAGAGCCATATTGTATATTCGGTGTTTAGATTTTTTAGTTTTGTCCCTGGAAAATCTACGCGCTACATTTGAAAGTAGCAAAGCCAAATCTTCAGCCCGTTCTCTGAAAGATGACCTACCGGAGACAAAATGTCCTTCGCCTTCACTAATAGCAAGAAGTTTAGGCTTTCCTTCATTCTCTCTTAGTCTCATAATCCATTTAACTGATTCATAGGCAAAGACTTCCTTATCGTTTAATCCAGTTCTACATAAAACAAAGATGGCGGGTGCGCCACTTTTAGGAATTGTGTTAACGGGGCTTAGCCGGAGTAGCGCTAGAGCATTTTTTGCTTTATGTAAAGGATCACCAAACTCATTGTATTCGAGTTGCGTAAGCGGCAACTTAGGATTGCTAGCTGTGCTTAGAACATCCAAATAAGGTACTTCTGTGTAAAGACTGCAAAAGAGATTTCCTGTCGCGTTTCTTGCCAGTGTGGCACCAACTAAATATCCGCCCGCCGATCGTCCATAAATAACCGTATTTTCAGGCTTTACACCTGTCTTTTTCTGTGCAGATTGAATTACAGCCTCGAAATCCTCCACTGATTTCACTTTATGATCGCGCCGAGCAGCTTCAGCCCAAGCATCGTCATGATCACCTCCACCACGCACAAGCGCATAACAAAGCGTGAAGCCGCGCCGTAAAAGCGGGAGCCACCGCTCAGTATTTATATGCGTCGGTAAACCATATGCTCCATATCCGATTACAAGTAGACCCCGCGTCGGTCTCTGACCCTTTATAATAACATAGGGTACATTTGTTCCATCTTTACTTTTTATAAAATGACGGGTGCCACCAGTTTCGTGTATTTTAAGATCAATAAGCTTCGATATTCCTTGCCAATCAAAAAATAGATTTGGTTTTACAGAACCGAGAACAGTTCTTTTTTTACCATTGCTGTAATGAATTGTGCGTTCTCCATAAGAGCGTGTTACAAAGAGTTTGTCCTGTAATGAATAATATTCGGGTATTTGATCTTGTATATCCAAATCAAGTCCAACTGCCTCATACTGTTTTTTATTAGCTCGTAAACCAAAAAAACAGCAAGTTTCTTGTAAAAAACCGACAGGAACGAAACTTTGATACTGTTGTCCAACTTCAACTGGCATCCCATTTTTAATGTACCAGAGTCGCTGTTTACCGGCATTGTTAGCCAGCAGAAAAAGACATTTATTTTGCCCTTTGATCAATGCCAAATTCCACTCAGGATCTTTCATTTCAAAAAGGATACGCCGATCTTTACCTGTTTTTGCATCCAATGAGACTAGTTTACAATACCATAAATCATGTTTTGATTCCAGGACATAGACACGATCATCAAGAACAGCTACAAAAGGACCGATTGGCTTGTTATAAGACCATGATCCATGTTTAAGAAAATATGTTTCTGCTCCTTTTCCGTCATCTTCTACATACCAGATTGAAGAGCCGATTGCATCTAGATCGGCGCAACTGTGTTTGCCTAATTCATAATGAAGAGTGTTTGTCTCTTTAATTTCAAAATCATGATATCTAAATGACTTGTGTTTTGTACTCTCTTCTAAGAGTTCCTTCTCTAGACGCTCAAGCAGTGGCTTTAGTGGTCGAAGTGCAGCCGAAAATCGCGCCTGTTCCTCTTTTACAAGATCAAGCCATCGTTTACCTTTCATTGGCTCCATCCATTTATTTTTATCCATAATACCTAAACGGCAACCCTATTCTATGTAGAGATGCCTTCTCGGAGAACGATAGATGTTGTACTTCTATATAACAAGTCAAATACATTTGGACTAACCAAGGATGTTGAGCAGTTCAAATCAGTCATTGCTGCTGCAGGAATGGGTTATAAAGTAACGGTAAGAGATCCCTTGGAGCCGCCTACTGTATGCGATATAGCTATTCACATTGAAGTTCCTGTCTTTAATGCCATGCCGTGGGCAGCAGTAAATTGTCTCTTTGTCAACCCGGAATGGTATTCAGAGGAATGGGATTCTTACCAAAATAGAATCGACTATTACTTTGTACGTGATAGTGACTCACAGAAGCGTCTACAGACTCATTTTCCTACGAAGTCAGTTACATGTCTACCATGGTGCTTGCCATCACCTAAGAACACAATTACTGCATATCCCGAGTCGACAAGGCACAGTGATGGTTTTGCCTGGTTTGTAGGTGGTAGCAAGAATAAGAGAAGCGCTATTCAATGGTTAGTGCCGCACTGGAAGGCGTCCTATCCTCCACTCTTCATTTTCTCAGTGGAAGCGATTGATCTCTCTGGCTCATCCAATGTAACATTCAAGACAGGCGACATTTCGACGGGAGCAAAGGAGAAACTTACTGCTTTCTTCCCTGGGCAAATCTGTATAAGTGAAGCGGAGGCATTCAGTTATGCTACAGCGGAGGCTGAGGCGGCAGGAGCGTTCCTTTTATTAAACAACCTTCCGGTTTACAAGGAACATTATAAGGATAAGTCCTTTGTTTCTTGGATTGAGACTCCGTTAGCAGAGAAATCTACGGCTGTCCGCGCAACTTTCCAGGAAACTCAAGATCTGGAGAAACAATTGGATGCGGCTGTTCAGGAATTTCTTTCCACGGATTTAGAACTTTGTAGGAAATTCCAAAAGGAAACGGCTTTGACTCGGCGGACCACAACCTTGAAACTCTGGGAATCTCTGGAAGTCTGGAAAGAGATTGACCGGAAGGCTGAAACCTTGCCTCAGGCAAAACAGTTGCCACCAGTTCTTCTGCCGGAGGATTGTCCGCCTATCAGCATAATAACACTATTGTACAATCGTCGCAAGTTTTTTGATCTCGCCTGTCATAATATCATGCTGAGCGACTATCCGAAGGATAAAATCGAGTGGATTGTTGTGGAAGACAGTGATGATCCGAATGAAGATGCCAGTGACCGCGTTGTCCAGGTCGGCATGCAGTCTGCACCCCTCCAGCTCATCTATTGCCCAATTGGTAACAAAACACCGATTGCGGAGAAGAGGAATATGGGTGTTGCACGTGCCTCCAACAACATTATTTTATTTATGGACGACGATGATCATTACCCTGAGACATCCTTCAGACGACGTGTGGCATGGTTAACGAAGCACCCGTGGCAACCGAGAGCTGTAGCCTGTACAACAATTGCGTGTTATGACTTGCTGCGTGGTGTGAGTGCTGTTAATACGCCGCCTTTTGCGCTCGGATTCTCGAAACGCATTTCAGAGGCGACTCTGGCATTTTACAAGGATTTCTGGACTGAGCGCAATTTTAACGCGCTAGATTCGGTTGGTGAAGGTGAATTCTTTTTACAAGGACGCGAACAATCATGCCTGGAATTGCCTCCGCAGCAAGTCATTGTGGCGTTTAGCCATCGGAAAAATACAAGCGGGCGCCGTATCCCATCGGATGATGCGAAGCCTGGTTGTTTCTGGGGATTTCCCAAGGAATATTTACAGTATGTTCATGGACTCGCTGGAGTCACTGTTGAAGAGGAGGCTGAGTAATTTACATTGCTTGCTTCTTCTCCTTATCATCATGGTATACGGCGCCCGCCTTATTCATGAAGCCAGCCTTGGGCAAGCCCAACATAGGCATCGCGTTGCCGCTGGCATCAACGAAGCCATCAAGTACGCGGTACTGTTTGAGGACTGTCAAGAGAACGGCGAAGAGAGCCGCGTGGACCGCGAGGACGACCATCGGCTTGCCCTTAGGGGGCAGGGTCACGAGGACACCGGGAGATAAGAGTACGAATAAAAGAGTGGGAAGGAACCAAGGACCGAACATTTGTTTCTACATATTTACATCTTTTTATTTTTACGAGAACGGGTTCTCTTGCCACCGACCATGGAACCGACTGCCTGCGTGGGAGCACCTGTAAATGTAGGAAATTGTGGTTTTGTTACTTGCTCTGTAAGTGCTTGAGTCTGGTTTGTTACGCCCTTTACTGCAGCAGCTGCCGCAGCAGCAGCATCATCAGCCTGCTTCTTAAGTTGTTGCGCCTGATCAATTGGACCACCAGGTATAATTCCTACATCAGGGTCGGCGGCATCTCCCATCGTATCCGCAATAGAACCTGACGGTACGCCACTACATATTTTGTCTTTAACTTCCGGAATTGTTGGAATATTGAACATTTCAAGGGCGAGCCGAAGAGGTGGAATGAGAAGAAGCGGTTCAATAATTTTTTGAAATTCATCTGAACAAAACACAGCTGGTACACGCGCGATCGTTTGAAGACGTTGTATGTCATCCAACGATGGAACAAGTGTACCAGGAATACGCTGAAATGCAACAGTTAAACCGGCAGTCTTTGCGACAGTCCCAGTCTTTTCTTCAAGTTCATCAATCTGTTTATTAAAATTCTCAATCTGTTCTCTTGCGGAGTCGAGTGCTGTTTGAATAACTTTCTGCATTGATCCAGGCGCAAATGTGCCGAATGCCCAGAGTATAAATCCAGCAAAAAAAGACTTTGTGCTCTTAAAAAGAGCATCGCTAAAATCGGTACGAAGATCAGGCGCAATTAGCAACCAGGCATCGCGAACAACTTTTCCAACAATACCCATATACATGGCATTTGTACTGTATGTTCCAAAAAGACTTAAAATAGCATGTTTCCATTCTCCGCGAACAAGATCAAGAATCGCAATAGCAAAAGATAACAGTATACGAAAATTTGGAAGATCAAGTGCCGGTGTAGAAACCATTATTCGCAAGAATTCTAAGATTGTATTTATGAGAGGAAATTTCAACTTCGCGGGAATTAGATAAGGAATTGGCGGTGTAAATGGTATGACGCCGACTTGATCTGTCTCATTAAAAGTCTTTATAACTCCAAGATTATTTACAATATCACGCCATTGCGTGTCATAGGAGTCAAGTTTAGAGATAAGCCCGTAGTACATTTTGTCAATGCTTACATCTTCGGGATTTATGCCAGGCATTTGCGGCATGCCAGGCATTTGCGGCATTTGTGGCATGCCAGGCATTTGCGGCATAACGCCACCTCTTTGCACGTTATTATCTAAAAAATCCTGTAGAAAAGGGCGTGCTTTTTCTGCTCCTGATTCAATAATATCAGATTCAGACTCTGAAAAAAGTTGACTTCCATCATTATTTACAAGAGTCTGTGACCATCCATTTGCGCCACCATGTTGTTTCCATGCCAAAAACATTGAAGACATACCTTCAAGTGCCGAATAGATACGGTCGGGAATTTTCTCAGCCTCTTTACCAAGAATATCCTTAGTTTCATTTAATTTATCTTCAATCTCTTGTTTTCTTTGTTTTGACATCTCTTACTACTTCTTTCGTATTTAATTTATTAAGATGAACACATCAGACATCCCTCCTTCTGGGTATCCTCGTAATCCTTTGCGAGTTTCTCTAAGAGAGCAGCTCGCTGCTCAGCCCTCGTTTCAACGACAACTGGCTTCTCATTATCAGAATCAGAGTCAGAATCTGACTCATACGAATCCTTATCATCTTCATGTACAGTATTTGTGTTGCCACCATTCTGTACAGCAGAGAGGAGACGGGGATCAATCGTAAACTTCTGGGCAGTAACCGGCGCCTTCGTCCTCAAATAATAGCAGCCTGTCTTCAATCCACTCTTCCACGCATGGAAGTGCATACTCGTAAGCTTACTGTATGTCGGGTCCGCCACGAACAAGTTCAAGCTCTGGCTCTGGCAGATGAACGCGCCGCGCGCTGCTGCCATGTCAATAAGAGTCCGCTGCTTGAGTTCCCAGGATGTCTTGTAGACAAGCTGTAACTGTTCGGGTATGATAGAGATGCCCTGAATACTACCGTTGCGCGCTACAATCTCTTGCTTCAACTGCTCACTCCAGATATCTAGCTTCATCAGATCCTTCATAAGATACTTATTAATGATGATGAACTCACCCGCCAGAGTGCGACGAGTGTATAGGTTACTCGTGAACGGCTCAAAGCACTCGTTGTATCCGAGAATCTGGCTTGTTGATGCAGTCGGCATCGGCGCAATCAGCAGCGAATTCCGCATGCCCTTCTTTGCTCGCTCCCTTAGAGCAGCCCAATCAAGCTCCCCTGAAACTTCCGTCAGCGGCTTCACATTCCACATGTCAGGCTGTAAGATACCTTTGCTCGCCGGCGATCCCTCAAACGAAGGATAGGAACCCTGCTCCTCAGCAAGCTCACAGCTCGTCTCTACTGCGGCATAGTACATGTGCTCAAAGATCAACTGATTCAGTTGAGCGGCGCCATCAGACTCCCATGGGAGACCATTAATAGCAAAGACATCCGCGAGACCTGTGACGCCCAGACCAACCGGTCTGTGACGCATATTACTCCTCTCCGTCTCAGGCGTCGGGTAGAAATTAATGTCAATGACACGGTTCAAGTTCCGGATCGCCGCCTTTGTCGCCTTCTGAAGAGCCTGGAACTCAAACTGTCCATTTTCGGTACCACCGCAGAAGGAGGGGAGAGCAAGTGACGCCAAATTACAGACAGCTGTCTCATCTGCAGAGGAGTACTCCAGAATCTCTGTACAGAGATTGCTGGACTTAATAACACCAACATTCTTCTGGTTGGACTTCTTGTTTGCAGGATCCTTATAAACGAGGTACGGTGTACCGGTCTCCATCTGCGTATCGAGAACCTGGAACCAGAGCTTCTGCGCCTTCACGACCTTGCGAGCACGCCCCTCCTTCTCATATTTTACATAGAGCTCATTGAACTCGTCGCCGTACACGTCAGCTAAGCCAGGTGCCTCATCAGGGCAAAACAGGGACCAATCACCATCCGCCTCTACGCGCTGCATGAAGAGATCAGGAACCCAGAGCGCATAGAACAAGTCACGCGCCCGCTCCTCTTCTGCGCCAGTGTTCAGCTTCAGCTTGAGGAAATCCTCTACATCAGCGTGCCACGGTTCCAAATAGACCGCAAAGGAGCCATTACGACGACCGCCACCCTGATCAACATAGCGCGCCGTGTTATTGAACACACGGAGCATCGGTACAAGACCATTGCTCAAGCCATTGGTGCCGCGGATAAGAGAACCGCGCGCCCGAATATTGTGTGCATGGAGACCGATTCCACCCGCGTACTTGCTTATGATAGCGCAGTCAGCAAGTGTCTTATAAATACCGGCAATACTGTCATCCTTCATTGCGAGAAGGAAGCATGATGACAGCTGCTGACGCGGTGTGCCCGCATTGAAGAGTGTCGGGGTGGCGTGCGTGAGGAACTTCTGTGATAGGAGATCATAGGTCTCGAAGGCGCGCTCCAGAGACACAGAGCCCCAGAGAGCCAGCGATACGCGCATCCACATGTGCTGCGGTCTCTCAACAGGTCGCATCTGGGCATCGCGCAAGAGATAGGACTTCTCCAGCGTCTTGAAGCCAAAGTAATCAAACATGTAATCGCGGTCATACTTGATATAACTGTCAATCCGATCCTTGTGCTCGGCAACAATCTTTACAAGATCCTCATGAATATAACTAAGAGACTCATTCGTCTGCGGCTTGATCTGGGTAGATAACAGCTTTACTACGTCAGAGAAGTGTGTGGGCGTGTTCTTATGGTGGTTGCTAATAGCAATCCTCGACGCAAGAATTGCGTAATCGGGGTGAAGAGTGCTGAGACTCGCCGCGAGCTGTGCCGTGAGCTCATCAAGCTCACTTGTCTTTACATTATCTACGATCTGAGCGAGAACCTGCTGGGCTAACGCGTCGGGATTTACTTGGAGACCACGTGCCGCCTTACGTACACGACTAAGGACTTTGTCAAATGCCACCGGTTGAGAAATACCATTACGCTTTAAGACTTGCATACTAAAAGGCATTTTGAGAATATCTGGTTTAAAAAACCACGAGTCCTGGCGCCGCTCAATTTTCATTATGTCAATATATGATCTAATGAAAATAATTACATCTGTATTTATGTCAAGATAAATGGATCATTCGTTTAGACCAATTAATAATCTGTATTTGACTTACAAATACTTGATATGACGCGTACGCAACAGGATTCAATAAAATAAGTGGCGTATGATGCCAGAGACCGTTTGGTAAGGCGAAGCCGAGGGATCCACCGAATGCAATAGCGCGAGAAGTTACACCTGTTGAACTTATCAGTTGTGTAATATGTTGTATGATAGGCTCACGATATGACATTCTACTTAGGAGTACACCTAAAATTGGCAGCGCTGGACCGCAGCCATCCCCGCACAAGTGAAAAATTTACACATGAACAATATACGCAGGAACTGTTCGTTTTCCTTCTAGATATGTTGCAACAAGACGATGCGCACCGTCCAATAAAATATAGTGCCCTTTTTGCTTGGAAATCCAGACTGGTTCCACTTCACCTTCATCGCGAATCTGTTTTCTGTGGTATCTGACTGATATAAGATCATTGTTTCCTCGCGGTCTATTAGGATAGGGATCTTTGGAAAGACGATCGGGGTTGAAGTTGTCTAAGTTGCGCGCAGCCGATAGGGTAAATCGCATAAAGTCTGTGTTTGACATATGAGCTGCAGTCGCCGTTTTTCTAGATGAAAAAAGTTTAAGTTTTACACTTGTTTCAATTGAATCTTTTAATGACTGTATGAAGTCCATCCTCTACTAGAGCTACAACTCTTTTACTTAGCCATCGTATCAGCCACTTGCTTCAGCAATTTCTTTTGCGTCAAGATACGGCTGCTGATGCTCATGGTCTCCAGCTCTTGGAGCAAGAGCTTGTACGCATATGGGATCTCAATCGCACTGAAATTCGTCGTGTTACCACAACCCTTACAGAGCCAGATACCCTCCTTCGGGTTCGCAATAGCGAGCAAGCCGCAATCGCGGCAAGACCAACAGCGGAATAAGTCAGAGCACTCCATGAAACGCTCCTTGGTAAACTCCGTGATGCCGTGCGCCGCAACGCAATCACGCTCCATCTCTCCAAAACGGAGTCCACCTTCACGTGCGCGCCCCTCAGCCGGCTGCCGCGTCAGCATAACCAGCGGTCCTGACGCACGACTGTGTAGCTTATCCGCCGAGCAATGCCTGAGCCTCTGATAGTAGCACGGACCGATGAAGATGCTCGTGTTCATCTGACGCCCCGTGAAGCCGTTATACAAGACCTCATTGCCGTGCGGTTCCATCGCGAGCTTATCCCGTAAGAACGCCTCCAGATTATCCAGAGTCACATTGTTAAACGGTGTACCGTCGCCGAGCGCACCCACCTTACAGCCGACCTTGCTAAAGAGCGTCTCCATGAGCTGCGCAATCGTCATACGCGACGGAATACAGTGCGGATTAATGATGATATCAGGGATTAAGCCGTTCGCAGTCTGGGGCATGTCCTCCGCATTGAGAATCATTCCACATGTACCTTTCTGCCCGTGCCTGCTCGAAAACTTATCACCAATCTCAGGAATGCGGTCCTGGCGAACACGAATCTTTACAAAGGAGTAGCCCTCGCCATTCCTGTTCTTGAAGATCCTGTCTACATAGCCAAACTCGTTATTGCGCATAGGTCGCGACACGTCGCGGTACTTCTTCGTGCCGGCAGGAATGACCATGCCCGTCGGCACACGGAGAGGCACAACCTTACCAATGAGGATGTCCTCCGAACCGACGAACGCGTTCTCAGGCACGAAGCCATCGGGACCGAGCTTGCCATAGTTGGCATTTTTTACATGCTTCGTGTACAAGGGATCAGGCTTATCAAAGCGCTCTTCCTCGCCACTACTTTGATTCTTTCGCTCCTCATCCTTGTATGTTCTGTAGAAGATGGATCGGAACAGACCACGCTCAATCGAGCCGCGATTGATCATGATAGAATCTTCCTGATTGTAGCCTGTGTAGGTCATGATAGCTACAATGATGTTCTGCCCCGAAGGCATATCCTGTACACCATAGAACTTGCTCATGTACGAGGAAACCATTGGAATCTGCGGATAGCTCAGCAAGTGCGACATAGCATCGAAGCGCTCCTGGAAGTTCAGGGCATACATGCCCATCGCCTGCTTCCCCATTGCACAGTTGTGAACTGCAAAATTATCACCTGCAACAAAGCTGTGGTTCTCAGAGTCTACAGTGATATCAGCAATACGAACTTTCTCGTGAGGAGTAATAGACTTGATGGGTACAAAGAGTGTCTGTCCTACGATTTTCGTAGAATTAATCCACTCTTCAATACGAAGTCCTCCAAGGTTAGGGCTTGATATTTTTCTACCATCCTTCAAACTGCGAAGTGTATCACGAATCTTCTCAATTGGCAGTGCGACTTCGTCGGCAATTTCACGGTTCGTCTTTCCCTCACCAAAGAGAGTATTAATTCTCTGAACAACAACTTTACGTGATTGAACAAGTTGATTCTTCTTCTTTAAGAACTCAACAATAAGAGCACTTGCCATTCGTTTATGAGAATCATATCTATATCCAATTCTATCAAATAGATTGATGAGATTATCATGCGTATCATTAAACTTATATCCAAGAGACACCTTTCCTTCAATGATACGCGATTCTAGTAAATGAACATCTAGAGTAAATTCTTGTAGAAGAGTTACCATTTGTTTCATGAAGTGTGAAAGGGACTCCTCATGTTCAGGTATAATCTGTTGTTGTGTAGCAGCACAGATATAGTTATATCCCTTTACTCCCATATTGTTCCAGCGAATACGACAGCCATCGCCCCCCTGGAATCCAGATAAGAATTCTCTCTTTACAAGTTGCGATCCAGTCATAATCCAATCCGGTACTGGAAGGCGAGCTGATTCTACATAGTTACCAAGTGTAGGTCCAAGACTGATAAGGAGAGATGCAAATGCGCCATTATGGCAAATCTTGTATGTAGTATGTATTTTTTCGTGAAGTTCGCGAACAGACTTTGAAACACATACAGTTCCAAATCCAAGTTCAGCAACTTCATTTTCAAATGTAGTTGCGTCCACTTCATCACCAAAGTTGGCTTGAAACTGAGGTGTCGGTCCACCGTGACTCTTATCATAGATATTGATACAACCATCTGTCATTGTAAATCCGATCATTCGAGCGAGGATAGGAAGTTTCACTGAATCACTCATGAGAGGTAGAAGATCCGCCTTCTTCAGTTGGTCAATGTGATTTACAGCCAGTTTCTCAGAAAGTCCCTTCTCCATAAGAATAGTTTTCATTGAAATTTCATCTAAAATCACTTTCCTATCACATTCTACACTCATACTCGATGGATGAATCTGAATGCCGATGCGATTTGATGAGATATCAAGTTCCTTAACCATCTTCCAACCAGAATCTGTCATAAATTGGTGATCGTCCGTTGCGACAATCTTACGACCTGATTCAGTTTCTACAGTAAAGATTTTCTTATCTGTCTCCCTCACGTAGTGATTAATAATACGACTCGGAGATGGCAATTGCGTTACAGGATCGAATGTAGTTACAATATCACCAATCTTTGCATCACGAACCGGGATCCTTCGCCCATCCCATAGAAGTAGGGGTTCCATCTCTTCTATACACTGATACGAGTTTCTTGGGCTCTGATTGTGGTCAGGGAACGGAATATTGCTCGCTAGAGTACCGAGAACAGTTGAGGGGTGGAGCTCGCAGTGTGTGTATGTTCTGTCGACCAGTGTCTTATCAGGCATCATCGCAATATAGCATGTTTCGGTCTCACCAGGATCAATGTATTCGATCAAGTGATTTCCCTTGGGGCTCTCCCAGAGAATGAGATTCTCCCACTTCTCCTGATCCATAATCTGCTTGTAGAGCTCACCAGTCTTGTCCTCTAGAATCTCACGAACAGCCGGCGCATAGTAGAGAGGACGCAACATCCGCCCCGCCTCCGTGCTGATCCAGATCTCCTTCAAAGGACGCTTCCAGACAATGCACGTGTGAACGTGAATCTGCGCACTCCGCTTCGCCGCCTGTAACTTATGAACGAGCGCAGTCGCCTCGCCATTCGGAATCATACCGAGCCACGCGCCATTGACGAAGAGACGCGTCTCGGAGAACTTGAGTTCAGGGCTACACTCCTTCAACGGTCGCAGAACCCCTGTGTGCTTGATGAAGTCCTTCACGATGCCAGGATTACTGTAAATGCTGACGAGCGATGTGCTGCTCATATTCTTAACTACACCTACACTATGACCCTCTGGGGTCTCACTAGGGCAGATGAATCCCCACTGCGTATTGTGGAGTTTGCGCGGAGGAATAAGCTTACCTGTCTTCTCAATGGGCGTGCTTATTCTGCGCAAGTGCGAAATACCCGAAATGAAATTCAGACGATTCATGACCTGCGACACGCCGATCTTGGTCGGTCCACCGATTTTCGCTGAGCCGAAGTTGCCCGTGGCTAGACTCGTCTTGAGTCCAATCTCTACAATTGTGCTCTTGATCACCTTGTTAATGTTGCTGGGATTGAGAATCTCCTCGAAGTTGCCAGACGCTTTCCAGGACCCGTTATGAATCTCCTTGTTCAAGGAGGCGCGGATGTCCTTGACCATCTTCGTGGCGAAGTAGCTGCGGAACAAGTTTGCTAGGAGAAAGCCAGGTAAATCTACACGCTTATTGGGGTAGCCGTCGCGATCATCCTTGGGAATTCTACCGCAAGAAACCCAGAGAACCTTCCGCGTCATATGACCAAGAAAGCACGCCTTCGCATACATACTCTCCTGCTTGATACCGACGTGAGGAAAGAGCTCAATGTTGAGGATATCCTGGATCCTCAAAGGCTTTTGCGATTTGGATGACCATGATTGAATATGCTGCGCGAGCCAATTCTGCGCCAGTTCCTGGTTAAAGATGTCGGCAGACTCACTGATGCTCTCGAAAATGATGCTGTCGAAGGCACTGTCGCCCTCGGGACCGAGGATGAGATTGCGAATATCATGATCGGACTCGATGCCGAGCGCCCGAAAGAGAATCCAGAGAGGAATGTCAGTCTTGATGCGCGGCATCGTCGCCTTCAGAAGATGAATCTGCTGATTCTTGGGGTGATAAACCATCTTGACCGCGTTATTCTTAGGTACCTGATCGTTATCAGGACCGATACTCTTAACTTCAATAACTTCAATATCCTTACCGAGATTACGATTATTACGGAAAACGAAGGGGCGGTTCTCACTCATGCGCTCCTGACTGATGATAACACGCTCACCACCCTGTACAATGAAGTAGCCACCGAGATCATAGAAGCATTCGCCGAGCTGCGACGGATTGATGTGCTTCTGATCGTGTAGAAGACAGTACTTGCTGCCGACCATCACGGGAATCTTACCTAGGTGGACGTTGGGGAAGATACGCTTTCTCGTGGTCACCTCACCACCCTTGGTATTATCAATCATGCTTGTGCTGACATGGACATCTACAAAGAGAGGCGCGGCATACGTCAAGTTGCGCATGCGCGCATCGTTGGGCATCATGGGAAGAACTGCACCGTTATTCTCAAAGATGGTCGGTTTCCGAAGAGACGGGTTCTGAAACTCAACTTGGATTTCATATTCACGCTTTACGGCAACAAGAGCCGGTGCAACGGGAGTCCCGATGATGACATCGCCCGAATTTACGGGGTTTTGCATGAGCGCATTGGCAGCGGTCGTTGATAAGCCTGTGGCAGAGGCGAGCGCAGAACGCGGACCGCTCAAGGGCGTCTCAGGACTCCCGCGAACAGTAATAGGATTTACCATTGTCACAATTTCAGGAATATCTACATCCATAAAATGATTAAAAGATTCAACTTGATGACTAATGGTTTGACGACCGTTAGACTGCTGAAAGTAACTGTTCAAAATGTGCCTATGCGAAGGAAACATGATTTCTTGCTTCTCTGAACTCTGAGAAATCCTATCAATTTTTGAATGATCCATTCGCTCCGAGCCTCAAAATACTTTGTTCGTATTGTTTAGGTTAATGTCTGCCGACGAAAATATCAAAAAATTTACATTGGTGGGTGGAAAATCGGAACTAGAGGCTCTTGGAAAACAGGGCAGCCGAAAACGGCGTGGTGGTGCCGCGGGTCCTTCCAATGTCCCGCCCGGTCCTTCTTATCAAATGACTTCAGCGAATGTTCAAAAAGCACAAGCACAAGTACAAGTACCAGTACAAGCACCAGTACAAAATGGCGGTGCTTACAATCAACATAAAAATGTAAAAGTCATCTTGACTCCGAAGAAGAAAAAGACCGCGGTTGTACTTGAAGCGCCCAAGAAAAAAAAGCTGCCGATCACTCTTTCAAGCGGACAGAAGGGCGGCACACGGAAGGTCGCCAAGAAAATCAGAATGAATATTTCAAATATGAGCAAGCGCATGACCCGCGCGAACGAGATTCGTAAGGAGGCGAAAACGATGACTATTGATAAAATTAAGGTGGCTCTCAAGGCTGCTGGTCTGATTAAAGAGACTACGAAGGCGCCTGACGCTATTCTTAAATCCATGTACATCGATTATTTTTTGCTAAAAAATAAAGCGTTGTAATAAAAAATTGAATTTAATCGATACAATACCTAAGTCAAGACAATGCAGATTTACGTAAAAACTCTGATAGGCAGAAAGCTACTGTTTGATATAGAGGAAACTGATTCACTGAGCATTTTGAGAGATAAGGTCATGGAATCAGAAGGTATTGACGCGAGTCAGATACGAATGATTCATAATGGTTCTCAACTAAATTTTACACAGACATTTGATAAGACCAAGATAAAGAGTGGAGACACCATTTATCTTGTTCTTGCGCTGCGTGGTGGGTAGTAAAATTGACAGATATAAGAAGATATATTACATAGTAATGGATCTTTTAGATTTTTTTAAACGCGTTGGACATGGAAATGGAAATAGCGAAGAAACAACATTACTAGCACCAACCATTCCAGTTGAACTTACAAACTATTACTTTCTCAAAGGCTCAAAAGCGGCATGTAAAGATCCAGTACTTGTACAATTTGATGGTGCATCTGATCCGAACCCCGGTCAGTCCTGTGGTGCTGCAGTCGTCTACACAACATATGATTCAAATAGTCCTATTTTGGCAGAGGGCGGAATTTATCTACCGCTTGCCACAAATAATGTCGCCGAATACACGGGTCTCATTTATGGCTTGGAACTCGCGAAGAAAAAAGGCTGTAAGGCTCTACTTATCGAAGGTGATTCGCAACTCGTTATTTTACAAATGGCAAAAAGGTGGCAAGTCAAGGATATGCGTATGCGCACGCACTGGGAAAAGGCGCAAGATCTTCTGAAACATTTTGATTTCGTCGCCATTAAACATGTGTATCGCGATTTCAACCAGAAAGCGGATGCGCTCTCTAAAGAGGGTTTAAGGCGCAGAGCACATTTTGAGCGTGCCTAAAATCGTATTCATACTAATACCAGTATGAATCCCAACGTTTTAACAGTCTATAAATCTCCATTTCCAAAAATACGTATAGGAAAAGATAATGACGGTGGATATATTATAGCTGATTTACCAAATGCAGACTATACAACTTTACTTGTTGGTGGTATAGAATCTGATATTTCATTTGAAGAAAACTTCATGGTAAAATATCCTTCTGTCCAAGTGTTTGCTTTTGACGGAACAATATCACAACTACCAAAAGAAAACGCAAAAATACATTTTATTAAGAAAAACATAGGATCTGATAACAATGAAGAAACAACCAACTTACATGATATAATCGATATGAATGAATCTATTTTTGTTAAAATGGACATAGAAGGATCAGAAATACCTTGGATCAAAAGTTTACGCAATGATCAAATGAATAAGTTTGAGCAGATTCTAATGGAATTTCATTATCCATTTTCTGATAAGGAAGTTGAAGTCTTCAATAAAATAAATAAGAATCATTATTTAATCCATTTTCATGGAAATAACTGGTGTAAGTATCATAATCCAAGTGGTGTAAGAATCCACCGTGGAGTTACGATTCCAGAAGTATTTGAATGTACATATTTACATAAAAAGTATTTTGTTCCTGAACTCAATAAAGAACCAATACCAAGTCCCCTCGATATGAAAAACACTGAAATATATGATGAAATCTATATTAATTATCCTCCGTTTGTAAACTAAAAGCCTAAACCCTGAACGTAAAGTTCAGGTAAGATAGATGACAATGTACCAAAAGTACATCAGCGAATGGAAAAAATTCAAAACAATTTATGGCGAACAAACCTGTTTTTTTATGCTTGTGGGCAAGTTCTTCGAACTGTATGATATACTGGACAAAGAAACACAGGAGGGGCAAACAAACGTTAAACAAGCCGTGGAAATTCTCGGAATTGCGCTCACGGTCAAAAAGGGTGATGGACCGAAGGGTGAGGACTGCTATTTCGCGGGAATCCCAGAAGTTGCTCTTCAGAAATACGCCACAATTCTTACACGAGAAAACTGGACTGTTGTAGTCGCAACACAGGAAAAAGATGAAAAAGGCGCTGTCACAGGGAGACCGGTCAGCCGAATCTTCTCGCCCGGCACTCACATTGAATCTGCCGGTTCGGAACCTCCCTATCTCGCAGCTCTTTGGTTAGAGGAAGGATCTCTGACTCAAAGATCCCCTCCAACATTTGCCGCTGCAGTCTTGGATTTAACTACGGGTGCTCTCCAATCGTTTGAAGGGAAGAGCCGCGGATTCCCCGACTCCTGGACCGCCGATGAATTGGTAAACTTTTTCCAGATTTACAGACCGAAGGAACTTCTCGTGTTTTGGCGTGGGGACGGTTTCACTTGTCCGACTGAAAGTTTCTTGAGAAAAACTCTGGAACTTCCTTCTGGACCGATTCACAGAAAACTGGCAAATGCAGATGAACTTGGTCCTCTAGAAAATCCAACGGTCCGCGCAGAATGTTTGAAGGAATTCTTTTCAGATCACGGACTTCTCTCCGTTCGGGAATTTATTGGAGTCCAGGACAAGGAAAAAGTTGAACGATGTCTCACGTCTCTTTTGACTTTCGCCAAGGAACATATTCCCAGTGCCGTAAAGAATCTGAATAGCCATAGTCAATGGACTCCCGGAGATGGTGTCTATCTTGGAAACCATTCTCTTGTTCAATTGAACTTTGTATCCACAGGACCGGAAGATTCTGTATATACGTTGTTTCAAAGAACCATTACAGCCCTTGGTAAGCGGGCTATGCGTCTTCGTCTTCTTCATCCTTCGTCAAATGCTAAGCGCATTGAACAGAGGCTGAAGGAAGTGGACTATTTTTACCAGATTGACCCGGAGCTTCAGAAACACGTTGAGACAAATCTCAGATTAATGTTCGATATTTCGCGCCTTCACCGGAACTGTATGATTTACAGTTGCACTGCGTCCGATATTTTGAATCTGAATCAGTCGTATCAATGTATATTAAAACTCATTGAGTTGCTTAATAAGAGCCCTTTCAGTTTTCAACCGTGGCAAACAGAACTTGATGAATATATGGCGCTTTTTCATACGCTCTTTGATATTCAGAAGGCGGAGCGGTCTATTCGTGACGGCGAAGTATCATTTTTACAAGATTCCGTCGCGCCGCTAACCAAAGAATGTGAAGACAAACTTGCAGCCTGTATAAATTCGGCGAATGAAACAATTGAGAATCTGAGACGATGGGTTGGTCTACCTGAAGAAGCCATTCGCTTGGAGGGACGCGACCAGCAGTTTCTTCAAGCCACCATGACAAAGACAACGGCAAATTTAATCAAGAAGAAACTTGCAACCTGTGAAAATATACACGGTATTCAAGTTCATATTCGCGCCTCGAGTCGTTCGCAACTAGAATGTAGCAAACTCAATGAATTATCAGCACACTATACATGGCTTCATGCGAATTTACTAAAAACTACAGAGAAGGAACTTCCTTCTATTTGTAAACAGCTTGCGACACTTGGTGAAAGTATGTGGTCTACCTTGGAAGACTGGACTGGAAAGATTGATTGTAATTTGACATTGGCGAAAGTCTCCAAGCAACGGGGCTATTGCCGCCCGACAATTGTACAGCGACAGGATAACTCGGGTTTCCAGACAACGGGTCTTCGTCATCCGCTCTTAGAATCAATACAGACCCGCGTAGAATATGTGAAACATGATGTGTCTCTAGGTTTTCAGGAATCCGATGATCTTGGCTGGCTTCTTTATGGAATGAACGCTTCGGGCAAGTCATCGCTCATGAAGTCAATTGGTATTGCGACATTGCTAGCGCAGGCAGGCTGTTATGTTCCGGCGACAAGTTTCAAAATCGTCCCGTTCAAATCGCTCCTCACACGCATCTTGAATCAGGACAATTTATGGGCAGGGCTATCGTCATTCGCTGTGGAAATGTCAGAGCTCCGCGATATTTTTGCTAAGGCTGATCCTTATAGCCTCGTCCTAGGCGATGAACTCTGTAGTGGCACGGAGAGTGTGAGCGCAACGAGTCTGGTCGCGGCGGGTATCCAATATCTTACACGAGTTAAGACACGATTTGTCTTTGCCACGCATCTCCACGGATTACATAAGTTGTCTGATTTTCCTGGTCTTGGCGTCTGGCATTTACAGTGTCACTATGATATTGTAAATGATCGCCTTGTCTATGATAGAACATTACATAAAGGTCCGGGGACGACATTATACGGAATTGAAGTGGCTAGAGCCATGCACATTCCGATTGAGATTGTTGATGCCGCGCTCGCCTTCAGGCGGAAGTTGGAAGATGAACCGAATTATTCGGAAGTGGCGCCGAGTCATTGGAACGCATCGATTGTGGCGAAACGGTGTGAGAAATGCGATTCTCCGAAGGTGAAGGACTTAGAAATCCATCATGTACAGCATCGCGCGACCTCAGACGCAAAAGGGCGTTTTGCCGATGGCACACACCAAAATGACTTGAGAAATCTGGCTGTTCTTTGCGAAAAGTGCCACGATGATCTACATGCGGGTCTATTTGAGATTGGACCGGTTCAGCAGACGAGTGATGGTGAGGCGCGATCCTTCACGACAACTACATCATCTAAGACGATGATAAGAGATGAAAAACGACCGGTGATTGAAAGGTATCTACGGGAACACCCGAACATACCTTTGAAAAGAATTATACATGCGATTCAGATTAATGAAAATATGGTTGTTTCGGAGGTGATGGTGCGCTCTGTTCGGAAAAATTTACAGAATGATTAAAAGATAGATGCAGCAAGTGGAGCAGGAGCCGAGAGAGGAGCAGGCGCAACAGCCATGCTTTGTTGCTGCTGCATGGGCTGTTGCTGCTGTTGTTGTTGCGGTTGCTGTTGCTGCACCTGTTGTTGCACCTGTTGTTGCTGTTGCGGCATGGGCTGCGCCACAGGCTGAACATACATAACTGGACCCTGAGGTCCTACAGGACCCTGAGGACCTGCAGGACCAGGCGGACCGGCAGGACCCGGAGGACCGGCGACAGGAGCACCCATAACAGGAGCCGTCATCGGACGAAAAAACTTCAAAGCCACCAGCTCCTTCTTCAAAGCCTCAATATCATTCTTTAATGCAACAATCTCGCGCCGAAGGGGGTTTCCATTCTGGTAATTCAGACCACTTAAGTTCAATACAGATGACATCTTCTATTACACCAATTGGAACTTCAAATTATATTTTAGACGCGCTCATCTAACCAATGTTTCATATCCGGATACTTCTTTGCTAGATAGTTAAGCCACGATTGACCTGCTTCAAGACTTAGACAGTACTCTCCATTTCCAGTATCTCCATTTGGCATTGACCACATGATACGATACATCATACCTACTGATAAAGATCCCTTATAAAGTAAAATCAATTTTACAAAAAAAAATAAAATTTGATTCCTAAAGCAATATTACAGGTACGTATAGAATGATCACTGTTGTCCTTTGTATGAATTGTGGGAAAATCCTCGCCGATAAGTGGAGATATTACCAGGAGCGTCTTCGACAGCTCAAGGGCGAGAACGCTGAAGTACCATTCTACATGGACGGTGTAACTCTGCCCGACACTCCCGAGGGACGGGTTCTCGATGAACTGGGTTTAAAGAGACTCTGTTGCCGAAAGCACTTTCTGACACAGAAAGATCTCATGGATAAAATCTAAGAAAATAGTAAATGGAGTTTTTCCTACCGTCAATCTTATTTTTACTTATAAGTGCAGCAATCGTATTTTTTGTGATACCGCGTTTTGGACCACTCGTCTTAGCTGTCGTGTCACTTGTTCTTTTAACGATTGGCATGTATAATCATTACACTTTGTTTCAAAATGAATACAGAGCGAGCACCTGGCAACTTGGGCTTGTAGCATTTGCTCCTTATATAATGATCGGGGTTGTGATCGTAATGATAATCCTGTACTTGACTTATTTATTACCTTCCGGCGCCACTTCTTCTGTACCCAATGTAAAAACAAATACAATTAATTTACCTCCTCCCGAGACAGCTACGAATGTTATTACAGAGGGAGTGAATAATGCTATACGGGCAGCGGCGCCCGTGGCAAATATCAAGGTAAATACTACAAATCAACCGAATATTCCAAACAATAACAATAATAATAACATTAATAACAATAATGGTAATGGACGTGGAAATAAGAATAGAAACCCATTCTCACCGCCGCTATTATAATTGATTCTCAATAGTAAATAGATGAAGAAGAGTACAACTCTCAAACACAAAAAAGGCGTTCAAACGATTCCCCAACTTAGGAAATCATTTGATCACATGGAACGGTTTACAAAGTGGCTCGTTAACTCAGAAAAAGACAAGAGTAAACAAGTTACATCTTTCCAGAAAGAATGGAAAAAGGTCTTCTATCATGATATAGACACAACTGCCGCCCAAGGTTACATAGATTTCCAATCAAAACAAAAGAAATCAACCCGAAAGAATAAAAAAGGTAAGAAACAATCTGGAGGTCAGGCACCCCTAAGTGGCGCTCCTCTTGATTTTCAGACTCGTCCCGGATCATATGAGACACCCTATGGCAATTTCCCCGAATACATAAGCTCAGGATTCAGTTTTTACAATAAAATAAACCAGGACTCATTTTTCCCGACACAGTGTGGAAAAGAGGATAGCACGCCGACAGTCTATACGTCTACCGGCTCAAATAAGGTAGGTGGTACCCGTAGACGTAGTCGAAAGCAACGTGGAGGATTTCCTACCTTATCCGAGTTCGCTCAGGCGCTCTCTTTCGGACCGCTGTCTCCGTCAGTACCGACGAATGCAGCCTATGATTTACAGTCTGCAACGAAAGCGCAGCTGCCGCCCGCCTCCCCCTCAGCGCATACTGGCACACCTCCCTATATAAACTACACACCCCAAGCCGTTTCATATCCTTCATATGCGATCAATCGTCAATTAACATCTGAGATATCAGGTTCCAATGTTTAGGTAAGTCCCGGATAAGGGCGTAGAAATCATACTCTGAAGAAACCTCAATAGACAATAGGGTTGTTCCGAGCATGCAGCAGCAAAAACCGGAAAGAAATACAGAAAGAAAAACAGAAACAGAAACAGAATTCGCCCGTGAACTTATTACATCCTATTTCAAAACACAGCCGTATCCATTTACACGTCATCACATCGACTCATTTGATCAATTCATGACTGAAGATTTACCGAACATGATACAATCCTCCAATCCAATTCTTATTCTGAAGGATCTCATTCCTGGAAAAAGTCAATACAAGTACAAGGTCGAAATCTTTGTAGGTGGTCTCGAAGGAAAAGGAATCTACATCGGTTCACCGACAGTCAGCCTTCAGGACACAGAAGAAGTTCGTATTCTTCTCCCAAATGAGGCGCGCCTCCGTAACTTGACGTATTCTGCAATGGTTCTTGCTGACATGTATGTTCGGGTCACAGTTATGATTTCCGGCGAAAAGGGTGTATTGGAGCCTCGTATCTTTGAAATTAATCTTACAAAGACGGATGAAGCCGATGATCGTATTCCACTCTTTCGTATGCCACTAATGTTACATAGTCGGTATTGTGTTTTACACAATAAGCCTGCAGAGTTTTTAAGAGAAGCTGGAGAATGCGAATATGATTATGGCGGGTATTTCGTAGTCGACGGTGCCGAGAAAGTGCTCGTTACTCGCCAAGAACAGGCTTTCAATACGCTCTATGTAAATTTACAAGAAAGAGATCCGCAGCTCAGTATTTATGCATCCATAACATGTCTCTCCCCAAAAACGAGACAAGTAAAGCGCATTGTATTTGTAATGAACAAGGCAACAGGAGCAATCGAAGTCATTTTACCTATGGTGCGCAAACCTATACCGGTATTTATCGTTTTCAGGGCACTAGGAATACAGTCTGACCGCGACATTATTCGCCAGATTTTCCCAGATCCAGACTCAGCTGAAGCCAAATTGCTGGAAGATGATCTTCTGAGCAGTATAGCTGGCGCTAATCCCTTTATGGACACCTATTCCGCGATTCAGTATATGAAATTGATGACGAAGAGGTCAAGTGACGCGCACGGACTCAGTGAAGCGCGCGTTCTCGATGTTATACACAACCAGCTTTTTATTCATATTGACGATAGTCCTGGCACGAGAGCCGCATTCCTCGGAGATTGTGTAAGACAAATACTAAGAGTAAATGCAAAAATAGATTCTCCTACAAATCGCGACGATATTCGGAATCAGCGTTGCTTAACGAGCGGCTTCTTAATTCAGATGTTATTCCAGGGACTTTATAAAACGTGGACGAAAGTGACGGCAAGAGCAATCGACGAAGAGTACAATTACCAGACAAGTATTTACAGCAATGAGAATTTCGTCAATATTTTCCTACCTGGAAATCGCCTTCGTATTTTCAAGGTGGGTTTCTTGACAGAGGGGATTATGCGCGGATTTAAGGGTAAATGGTCAGCGGGCAATGAAGAGAAACCTGGTGTTCTTCAGGGACTCTCACGCCTATCCTACCACGATTTCTTATCACACTGTCGCCGTCTCGTCCTTGAATTCGACACGTCGATGAAACTAGCTGGTCCGCGTCGCTTGAATCCCAGTCAATATGGATATTTCTGTACATCGGAGACACCGACGGGAGGAAGCATCGGTATTACAAAGAATTTGAGTATTTTGACAGCTATCAGTACATCCACGAGCCCTGTAGGTATTTCAAAGTGGTTGTTTGACAAGGCGAATGTTATTCCGTGCGAATATATTACAGAAGATATTCTTAAGGTAAGTGTACCGGTCTACGTCAATGGTGGAATTTTGGGATATACAATGAAGCCGGTTGATCTCACGACGGTTCTGCGCCTGTTCAAGCGCACGGGCTGTCTTCCTTCCTCAGCCAGTATTGGATTCAATATACGTGAGCGCCAGGTGTTTCTCTATTTGGATGAAGGGCGCCCCATGAGACCGCTGATTTACTTGGAGGAGAAACGCATATTCCCTGCTGATAAACTCAAGAAGTTGAAGAGGTGGCGTGATCTCGTTATGGGAACTATGCCTGAAATGGCGTCGAGAGAACTGTCATCGTCGGGTTTCTTTGATCCGTTTTCAAAGAGAGAGTTGCCGGCGACACTCAGGGACTACATAGACTACTTGAAACCTTTCCAGGGATCAATTGAATATATTGATCCTTATGAGCACAATTTAATCTATATTGCGAATTTTCCTAGTTATATTAATCCTGAAACATCGCACGTGGAGATTCATCCGTCCACCATTCTGGGACTCATGACATCGATGATCCCGTTCGCGAACCACAATCAGTCGCCGCGAAACCAGTTGAGCTGTAGTCAGAGCAAACAGGGTCTCTCCATCTATTCTACAAAATACATGTCGCGATTTGATAATCAGGTCCACGTTCTCTGTTATGGCGAGGCGCCCATTTGTAGAACGCTGTATTATGATTTTGTAGCCGATGGAAATATCGGATATGGTCATAACTTGATTCTGGCGATAGGATCGTTTACAGGTTACAATCAGGATGACGGTATTGTCATGAATCAGGACGCGTTGCAGCGTGGACTTTTCCGCAACATGTCATTCCGATCATATGAGACGTTTGAGGAGGACGATGACAAGTTGAAGACACGGACACGTATTGCGAATCCGGAAAAAGTGCCTGGATGGACGAATATTTCTGCAGGTGTAAATTATAGAAAGTTGGATGATCGCGGTATAATCAAGAAGGGTGAATATGTTGATCAGAATACGGTCATTGTTGGACGCTATGTACAGACTGAATCGGGCTCCATGAGAGATGCGAGTTTGACACCGCAACTCTGGACATCTGGGCGTGTAGATGAGGTCGTTGTTCTCGTAAATAATATGGGTCTGCGCCTTATAAAGATTCGTGTTGTACACGATAGAATACCGCTCTTGGGCGACAAGTTCTCGAACAGGCACGGACAGAAGGGTACAATTGGTATGATGGTGCGGGGTCATGATATGCCGAGAACAAAGGATGGTTTGGTTCCTGATATGATTATGAACCCGCACGCGATTCCGAGTCGTATGACGGTGGCGCAGCTATTAGAGACGATTTTTGGAAAGTCGGCTGCACTTCTTGGTGCGATTTCAAATGGTACATCGTTCATGAACGAAGGAAATCCGACGGATATGATAGGCTCTGCACTAGAGAAGCATGGCTTGGAGAAGTACGGAAATGAGCTGCTCTATGATGGAACAACGGGCGTACAGATTCCGAGCGCGATTTTCATAGGGACATGTTACACGATGCGCCTTAAGCACATGACGGAGGATAAATGGAACGCGCGCGGTGCTGGTAGGAGGGAGCAGCGGACTCACCAGCCGACAGGTGGACGTGGTAATGAAGGTGGTCTGCGTATTGGTGAGATGGAATGCTGGGCTTTACAAGGACATGGTGTTTCAGGATTCTTCCAGGAGTCGCTGATGAAGAGAAGTGACGGTTCGGAGTTTGTTATCTGTAATAGTTGCGGAACGGTGCCGATCTACAATGAATCAACCAAGCTCTTCGTCTGTTCGTTGTGCGACGGTCCTGTGCGGTATGCAGGTGATACTGTGAAGAATCTGGAACTCTTGCCGCCGATTCATCGGAGTTCGGCGTCGTTTAGCAAGGTGGAGATGCCCTATGCGACGTATTTATTGAACCAGGAACTCAATACTTACATGAATATGGGTATGAGAATATTGACATCAAAGGATGTTGAACGTTTGAGGAGACCTGAGGTAAAGGATTTGTTGGATCCATCGCTCATTGATTTAGCCAACAAGGAATTACAGGTTCTTGTTCTACCTGATACGACTGTGCCTCAATATATTACACCGGTAGAGACTGTGGAAGCAAGACCTGAGGACTTGAGAAGTTTGGGCTTAGCTCAGGCTGAACCTGAAGGTCAGACTGAAGCTGTAGCTGAAGCTGTTCTTAATGCCAATACTAATGCTAATGCCAGTTCAATACCTGTAAACGTTGTTCTTAGAAATACCTTACAAACACAACAACAAAATCAAAATCAAGCATTTAATTACACTATCGTAGGTGAACCAGAACCGTCATCTTCAATTGACGCCATAGATCTTAATCCGTTCGTACAAGAGCAACAACAGCAGCAACCATCAGTCAATATAAATATACAAGCACAACCACAACAACAACAACAAAGGGCACCGACAAACGCTATCCTTGTTCCGTCCGCAATCCCTGGTGCACCCCCCACACTTGTAGTTGATACGGGTCCTGAAGAAATGCAAAGATCAGGTTTTCCTCCTTTAGAACAACAAGTACAAAGGCAACGCCAACCAAGCAATGGAAATCAAAGGAGAACGCCAAGAAACGTCGGATTTGCTCAACCAGCAAACAATAGTCCTGCAGTTGCAGCATCAACTGTTCCAGCCGCAACTAAAGTGAATGTAATCAAACAAGGATAAAAAATAAAATTTGATTTAAAAAAACAGTTCTTTCCTTGTATAGAGAGATATGAACGTACCAGCCATTGACCACATTCTTCGCAGTCGCAAGACATTATTGAATATTCTTGCGAGTCGCGGATACAATACGACACCCTATGAAAAGTTTGGTTATGATGAGATCGAGGCTATGCTTGTTGGAGGAGAAGGCGCTCTTCGCATGGATCTTGAACGACCGCTTGAGTCTACGGACACAGGCATCACGAAGTGTAGTGTTCGTTATGTTTTGACGAAACTTAAGCAGAAAATTCCGGGTTATATTGCCGGCGAGTTAGCCACTATAGCGCCTGAGCTAAGAGAAGGTAGAGAAGAAATGTTTCAAACTCATCTTGATCCGATGACAACTGAAGCCGTCGTTATGCTCGTTGATGATAGCCACCCGATGGCAGATATCTTTACATCAGCTTCTCTCAATCAGTGGAATAAGAACAAGTTTCGTTTGTCTTTCTTCCTTGTTGACCATCTTGTTAACAATCCTGCAGAGCATGTTCTTGTACCGAAGCATGAGCGTGTACCTATTGGAGAGCATCCTGAACTTTTAAAGCAGATGTATGCGAAGAAGGCACAGTTCCCGCTCATTGTCTTTCATCAGGATATCCAGGCGCGCATTCTGGGTTTAGTTCCAGGAGACATTGTAAAGATTACGCGCCCGAGTCCTTCGGCTGGTTATTACGTAGAATATAGAGTTTGTGCGCCCTAAGAAGATGAGAGCACAGCTACAAGCTATAAATCCGCCACCTTCGTGCGAGGTATTAAGAGTAAAATACTTAACAAGCGACAAGTACAGGGAATTTAAAACGAAAATACAGAAACGCACAGATGACTTAGGATTTTACATAACAAATGGGATGGCTGGCGATCTACAAACGGCGGCAAGAAATGCTGACCCGCAAGTGATATACCAGAGTCTTATCAAATACATTCGCCTCGAAAAGACTGGTTCAGGATACCTACATGCGAATCATGTACAAGTTTTTAATGAAAAGGGTGAAAGTATTGAAACAAAGGGGCAGGCAACCGCATCATCTGTTTATTCTGTAAGTTATTCAGCGCAAAATGCTCTAACAGGACAGGGATATTTTTACACGTCATATGATCCGACGGGTGCTTCTAAGTGGTGGCAATTAGAACTCGCCACCCCGTCTCGTGTTTCAAAAGTTGTTTTAACTTACGTACCAACAGATGCAAAACTTATTTTACAAAACGGTGATAAGGTTCTTGTACAGGAATTTCAGATTGCGCAGAATGTACAAGAATTTACGGTAACTGTGACACAGACTACAAGTGATGTTATCTCAAAGAAAATGAATGAGCTCAAAATGTTGGAAACGGATGTACAGTCTGTACTTGGTTGCCTTCAGAAGGAAATTGTACAAAGAGAAAATATATCATCTGATATTTATGATCTTCATCAGCAAATGAAAGAGAAGAAGGAACAGGTTACTACAAAAGATATCAATGTGAAGTCATCAAAAGAGAGAGCGGCACTTCTTCGTGATCCTTATTCAGAGACAACTGTGTGGGAAAGTTGGTTTCCTTTGGGGCGCCCGCTCGAAAAATCAAGTGTTCCGGTTCTTTGGACAATGGCTCTAATTTTTCTAGTTGTTTCACTTGGACTCTTTTTGTACATGGCTGGATTTCAATTGGAAGTTGTAAATAAATTTGCTGAAGGGACGGCTGAAACCGTAAGTGGCGCGACTCAACGATTTACATCTATGTTCAAGGGTAAAGGACCAGGTCAAGGACCAGGACCAGGACCAGGACCAGGACCCGTGAAACTCGCAACAGCACCTGTTGCTTATTAAATATTCGTATGCTGTTGTAGAATGAGCTTTTGTAGCGCAACAGCAAATATAGCAACAGATGCCCAAATGAATATGGGATATCCGCCGAATAAATCAATTATGCCTGCTTCAGGGTCATTAGGCATTGATGCACGTGACGCTACGACTGGGCGTATCTTACCTCCGAAGTTGAATACAATTTACGATGGTCTTGTTGCATCAGGGCGACTTGTTTCAGGATCGCAGTTCAAGACACAACTTGATACAATTCGATCAAAGCAGGACGACGCAACAAAGGCGAAAGGACGTGATCAAGTACAAAAGTTACTTGATGAACTCCCGAATAAGGAATTACAGACAATGCGAGATTTAAAAGATGAGTACTGCTTCACATTTGTACGGTACAAGTATGCCTTGAATCAAATGTTTACTAACTTGACAGCTGGTTCTACGGCGGGTACTCTTACTGCAGATAAGCAGGCTACCATACAAATGTACCTAGGAAAATCCAAAGAATACAACGTGAAGTTGAATGACTTGATTCAGGTCTCGAATTTTCTGGCTTCTAAGCGCGCCTCAGATTCCTCTGAGCAGAGTGACAAGGTAAACGCACTCAATACAGAAATCACATCTACCTTCGATACATTAAAACAGCATCAGCAAATTCTTTCAAGTGAAAACGCGACTGCAGATCTCCGTAAGAGAATGACAGAGTTCTCAGAGGAAAAGAACAGATCAGCGAACAATCTTCTACAACTATACGGCGTATTAAATATTGTTGCCATTGGATTATTGCTCTACATTTATCGTTCCTAAAGATAGAGAGCAATGGGAAACGTTCAAAGTTTAACAGATTTGACAAGAAACGCCCAGGATGCGCAGTACACGGCAGCCCTACAAGCAATGACACCATCCCAGAGACAAGCTTATTTTGATACACAGAAGACTGAGCTCGTTAATAAGTTATTGGACGAGCGTGAATCAACCTTTCAAAAAACGTACACGGATATGGTTAAAAATACGAACGTCCAGCATTCTCTTTTATATTACATGTCGAGAAACTCCGATTTGAATGATGTAGGAACTTACATTAAGAATCAGAATCAAAACACTGTAAATACGGCAACTTACAATAAGAGTTTAGCGGAGAGACAAAATCAGGTCAATGAGTGGTCTTTCAATAATAAATTGGATACTCTCTTCATTTTTCAAATTATCTTTATTTCGCTGTGTGTGACGGCGTTCTTGGCTTTCTTACAGCGCCTAGGATATTTCTCAAATGCTTTTTTTGGTATTATTGTTGGTATTTTGCTGTTTGTAGTCGCGGCAACTATAGCGGTTAGAGCAACGTATACAAATAAAGTCCGAGATAAAAAATTCTGGAATCGCGCCGATTTTGGACATTATGATATTAGCGGGGCGACTCCCGATATCTGTCCACCAACATCAACATAGGCGCCAGTTATAAGCGCTATTTAAGTAGAAACAATTCTTAGCTGTAAGATAGAAGTTATGGCATTTATCAACATTGATGATGTAAAATTTAGAAAATCACAACTTGATGATAACTTGATAACTCTTGATCAACTTGTGACAACCTTTCAACAAAAGACGAGGGCTACGGGCGAACTTCAGAAGACGAAGAGGGAAGCAGAGGATTCTCTGGGTGCTCTGGAGACAAAGGGGAAAGATGCTGATAGTGCGGCTGAAACCTATGACCGTGAATTCTTGGATAGAAAACAAGATAGTGGCGACCAGTTTGTGCCGAAAAAAAACCCGACAATACAGGATTTTACATTGTATTTCTTCTGGGTTTCATATCTTCTTTTTTGTATTGCAATGTTATTAATTACGTATTTTAGCTCACAATCTCTAAAGCAGACAGGATATATGTCGTTATTTTTATCTATTGTGGCATTCTTCATCTTTGGAATGGTTTTACGGTACGCATAGTAGAATAAAATGAGCGGTGCGTCTATTTCTAATTCCAAGAATTCCAAGACTGTAACCATCGTAGAATCATTACCAACTGTAACTATACCTTTACCTGTAAAAATGACTTTACAAGAACCTTTTACTGTAAAAGCAACAACACCCGACGTTTCGATGCAAATCCAAGCAATCTTTGAACAGAACAAGCTAGGAGATTTAAAAGAGTTCGTGCGTAAACGCAAATGCCTCAATGAATTCAATACAGTACTTATGTATTTATTTCACGTAGTACAGTCAGCTGGAATCCTTACGACAACAATAGCGGCTGGATACGATATGAAGGAACTCATTTGGATTGGCGTCGGCATTAATATTGTTGCTTCACTCATCAATATCTTTGAGAAGACAAATCTAAGTATATCAAAGCATTTAATGAAGGATATTGAAGCGATTCGTAATGGAACATTTGTGGATGAATCGGATGTAATTGAACCACCGGCACCTCCTGCAAAAACGCCTCTTTTATCGGGAAATGAAAAATCTGAGGAGTAAATAGAAATGTCATACTTTACTGGGAATGGTTCTGATACTGGTATCCTCAATCGCTCAAAGCGATCATATTTGTCAGTAGCTTCTTTCGAAACTGCATTCTTTACATACACGGTTGCAATGAGCACAACATATGTGAATACGGGTACCTTGACTACGGTTTCGGGCGCTACGGCGGGAAACTGCCCGAAGGGACGTGTTCTTCGTGAGAACGGCAAGAAGTTATTTCCGGATGCTAATCCTGGTATTACAAAGTTCTTGGTTGGTGTGTATGATTCAATTACCGGGTTTTCAGGATTCATTGATCCTAATGGACCTGTCTTTACGATATACAATTCTGATAAGCCAACCTACCTTGCGGACACGGTCGGTCCGGATGGTATTCGCGCGGCGAAGGCGCCTCCGGTCTTTACAGACGGCACAATCGAGGCTGCATCAACGATCAAGGCTGGCACGGGCGGCTTCATCGTTCCGGTTACAGTTGGAGCGGGTGCAATTGCGACAGCGGTAAGTACGAATGTAGCTGCTGGATTTAATTGGGTAGGTCCGGCTACTGCTGCGGTTGGTATCTGTTTGCCCAGTACAGCGACGGCTTTTGCTGGAACAACTGCTGTAGTAAAAAATTACACTGGTTTTACATTAAGTGTATTTCCTAATCCTGCAGCTGCTAATATCAACTCTGGAACTGGAGTCACAAATGCGCTTCTTGCCGGTCAACCTGTAGTTTTAGGTAGCGGTACAGGCGCCACATTCTTTCTCTTGAGCACAAACTCATGGTACGTTGAGCAAGTCGCCGCGTAAACACTTTATTCGGCGCCCGACGTTTCGTCGTGCTCCTTATCGTACTCCTCCACTTCTTCATCTGTTGAGAAGACGCGGATGTGAATCATAATCTGCTTTCGCTCATTAAACTTACCAATATTACTGGACTCTAGGCATCTTGACCAGAGCTCCGCATCATTCAGTGTCGCCTTTGTAGACGTATCCTGGCGCCACGACTTGAAGATGCGCTTCAAGTCCTTGAACTCCACGCGATTGCCATCCTCCTGGCGAATACGCTCGCCCATGAACTTCGCGAACACGTCATACGAATCTTTGTATTTGTCGCTAACCTGAAGAACAATCGGCGGCTCCGGGTTCAGACCATTTACAAGGTACTGTGTCTCGTAGATATGGACCAGATACGAGAAGAGTGACTCGCGCCACCGCAACATCTTATCCTTGAGCCCATCATCTCGGAGAAACAAGTACTTGAGACCTGCCTTCCAGTCCTTGTGATCCGCATAACGGAACTTACTCTCGAACGGAATGACACGCACACGGCGCCATGTACCGTCGTCCATACTGTTGATCGGCGGCAAGTCATTACAGCAGAGAGCCATCTTTCCCATGATCTTGAACTTCTCCTGGTCTTGAAAGAGACCACGCGCCTCAACCAAATCCTCACCAGTAAACTGCTTCATGCGGCTGGTATTGAGCTGCTCATTCTTGTCCGGCTCACCCATATGAATGAAACGCCGGCACTTCGTGACAATGATGTCCGGATTCGCCGCACCGGACTCAGGACGCTTCCTTGTCAAAACGGTCGTCTGAATGGATGTCTGATAATCGCCGAAAATCATCGTCATTAAGTCAATGATTTTTGACTTGCCGTTCGAACCTGACCCGTGAAAGATGTAGAAACACTGCTCCTTATTTGTTCCTTCCAGGCATGAGGCGAGAAGACGGAAGACATACTCCCGCAAATCGTCGCGCGGGAACACCTTCTTGAAGAAGTCCATGATTTCGGGCATATTCGGATCGCTCGAATCGTAGGGCTTATAATTGATGGCATCCCAACTATCAGAGATGCTTTTGCCACCGAGGAAACTTACGAAGTCCTCCGCTTTCCCCTGGCGAAAGAAGACGCGCTCCTTACTCGTCGGCGTCTCCTTGTACCTGAGCTCAAGGATGCCGTTTGCACAGCCAAATAAGTAAGGATTCATGTTGAGCTTGGACATGAAGTCCTCCTCGGCAAACAGAGCTCCCGCCATCTTCATTACAGAATCTACAAAGCCGGCTGTATACAGGGATGACTGAATCTTGTGTAGATTTTTTAGCTTTAATTGATGGCGATCTCTGTCATCTTCATCTGTTGCTTTATCATATCTGCTGCGTACACGTACACACGCGTCATCAACCTTTTTAGCAACATCCATGATAATCTTTCTCTTGAGATCAATTCCCTGATTCAGATGCTTCCACATATTTAAGACTTCATCATATGTATACCATTCTGTTAAGCGCAGACCAATGGATGCTACATAATTATTTCCAAACATCTTCTGCATGAGTAGCGAAATGTGGTAATGAGTGCCATCGAGCTTCCGAATGATGTACTCTAAGATATCCTCATTCATAATTTCTTCATACTTCTCTTTATTATCCTTGCGAGCCCAGAGATGTAGACTGCGAATCGTCAGCTTTGGACCGTCACCATCCTTACGCATCCCCTGAAACCAATCTTTTTTGAGTTGAGAGACATTATTACCCCCCGCCTTAGGCGACTTATTACTAAACTCCATCCATAAATTGAACATTTCCTCGCTCGGCTCAATATTATGAAGGCAGAGACCCACACAACGCCATGTCAGAAATGCCTCGGCTCTTTCAACTGTTAGACATTCTTTTACAAGTCTTTGAATGAGAACTCTTTCATCATCTGGATTTGGGACAAGCGATAGAAGTGCTTGTACATTATCTGAATGCGGCTCGGCTGCTTGCTGTTGCTGTGGAGCCTGTGCCGACGGCGGATTCAGAAAGTTATCAAACTCGTCCTTCCGCTCTGGCTTAACATCACCACAGCCTTCAACAACATTGTACCTGATACTCAAGAGCTCAAGAAGCTGTCGCGGTGAATGATCACTCCCACCTGTAGTCCACGAATCTGTGTCAGGTGTGTACTTCTTTACCCATGAAAGCGTGTAGGCGGGAATCTGCGGCTTTGATGCGCCATACAGCATCCACCCCTGATTGCGCCCCATCGCTTGATCAAAGATATCATGGTCCTCATTCAGATATCCAGTCTCACCGAAAATCCGACGAATCGCACCATTATTGAGGATCCAACGACGCAGAACATTCCACTTGTCATTCGTCAAGCTGAAATCGGGACACTCGATGTGAATACCATCTTTTAGGACACCCTTGTCTTTGTATGCTGTCGGTCTCAAGAGAACATAATAGGAAATTTCCTGGTAGTCAGAGACATCAAAGAAGTGCGAGATACCCTCCTGAAGAACATGACAGAACTCCTCGATCTGTGAATCGGTGAAACTGTGAGTCAGAGACATGTTCTCTGGATACTTGAAATCCAAGTCAATCAAGAGCGGCTTTGCGACATCTGTCCTTGGTCTCTCGACAAATCCTAGAGCGCGGTGCTTCTTTACAAATAAATAATCATTGAGAAGATCCAAGAACTGAGGATATTCAGCGTCACTCACTGACCACTTCCCGTTCAAATCTCCCATACCCGTTACACTGACCTCTTGCCCTCCTGACCTGTTTTCTAAAAACGTGAAGATTGGATGGTTCCTGTATGCTTGAATGACGCTGTTCATTCTGTGTTCACCCATTTTGAATATACAGGTCGGGGTCAATTTTTCAGGCTCCACCCTCTTAAAGGAAACTTTTTGCACAATCAAGACATAATCCAAGTGACAAGATGTCTCTCAAATCAAGGCAGTTGACGATAAGCAAAAGTTTCTTTTTTTTAGACTGATATAAAATCACTAGACGTTCTTCTTATTTTTATTTTGTCTTGTCTTTTTTGTCTTACGCTGTTGATGACGTCTTTTACGTGTACCAGCCTTTTGTCTCATAATTACTCCTGTTGGAAGCTTATATGAAGTAGGTATCTTTAATAAATGTATTTTACGTTCTTGATACGGATAGAGTGTATCATAAATTTGCCCAATATAACTATAACTCATTGTACATTTTCTGTTTGTTTTTAAACATTGTTGAGTATAATCCATAATTTTACAAATATAATTGCCTGCCACTACATATTTAGCGTATAGACCAAATTGTGTTATTTTATCTGTTGTTGTCATAAAAATAGGGGTACATTTATTAGCAACAATAAGAGGAGAAATACTTTCTCTTGAATATGGTACTGTTTTTAAAGAATATACCATAAAATATAGATATATATCATTTCCATCAACGGATCTTAACAGAATTTTATATATTTTACCTTTTAGAGACGTAGTGTCTGCAGCTTGTGACCAATAGGATACTCTTATAGAATCTTGAAATGTAAAATTATCATATACAAGTTCTGGTTCTCCTAATGTGGGAAAGTTTTCTTGTATTTGTTTTGACAATGCTTTGAGATTTTCATCTCTTGCATCCGTTGATACTCCACAACGATTAGTAAAAATTTCTGAGTATGAATAAAAAGGCTCTATTTTCTCTATACGAGATGTATCATCAATGTCATTTTTTATACTTTCTATTTTTTTATTTTGAATAATTGCTTCATCCTTTCCTTTTTGTTCTTTTTGAATTACCTCTTCAAGGGGTATATTACCATATAGTGTTTTATATAAATTTGGTGATTTTTCATACATCTTTGTAATTCGTATTCTAGGATCTTGATCTAAAATCATTTCTCCTTTAAATTTTTTATATTCAAATGGATTTTCACTTTCTGGTAATTTACTATATACCTCATCAAAATATTTCTGAAGTTCTAAATGAATAAATGTTTGTTGAACATAATCCCAGCCCATGAATCCAGTATTTTTATTTACTAATCCTTTGTAATAGGTGCTGCTGTCATAACTGAGAAATACAAATAATCTCCAAAATCCTAATTCGCTAGATGATTCGTACGCAGAAAGTTCGGTTATTACTCCATCAGGTGTTGTTGAAGAAAAGGTTATATGATTTCTTCCACTATTCTCCCATCTTTTTAGTGCTAGAAATATAAATCCGGAAATAGTAATTGGTTTAATTACTTCTGTAGATTCATTCATTTAGTATAGAGATAGATTTTATTTTATTTGAGTTAAAGATTAAACACAATTCAAGATAAGATGTCTAACTTTCTGCCGCCACAGTCAACAAAACGACTCATGCGCGACATAAAAGCAGTTCAAGAACTAAAAGAGCAGGGTATATGGTATTGTGAAGATGAATCGACTATTACAAAAGGAACGGCTATGATACGCGGACCGAAATCTACGCCTTATGCAGATGCACTTCTATTTTTCTCCGTGGAGTTTCCGACAGACTATCCTTTTTCTCCACCCAAAGTTCTCTTTTTAACAAGCGATGGCGAGACACGATTTCATCCGAATCTATATGTTCAAGGAAAAGTTTGCCTTTCGATTCTTGGAACCTACAGTGGTCCACAGTGGTCTGGTGCGCTG
>Ga0136642_1000197_pt1 | contig 35930 bp, 56 predicted proteins | sample LowCatLa1302831Y_FD_115313 | JGI IMG/M metagenome (GOLD analysis project Ga0136642, IMG submission 115313) | Freshwater microbial communities from Lower Cathedral Lake, Yosemite National Park, California, USA - 13028-31Y | ecosystem: Environmental > Aquatic > Freshwater > Lake ... | reverse complement strand
GGGATTCACCACCACCAGCGGTCAGAATAGAAGCGTTACTGGGGGATCAAAGGATGCAATAGCGCAAAGTAGGTGGCGAAGATAGTGCCTACTCCTTGAACGACTGTCGGGTTCTGTGGCTCCATATAGGGAAAACAGTTGAAGGCGAACCAGGTGGGCTAGGTTCGTCCACCAAACGGGAATGTTACTTATATACAACAGAAATTAATAAGAAGTAAGAAAAACCCTAATACGATAAAAAAAGCTTGTTAACTAAAGAAAACTTTAGTAAATTCTTAATTACGGTGCTTTACCGTGATAAACAAGGAAATAAAAATGACTAAATTACCATTCCCAGCTAACTGCCCAGTAGTAGTTGTTTTATCTATGCGTGAAGGTTATGAGTTTGCAAATCTTGACAAAGCTAAAAAAGTTTACCCTGACCTTGATCCTGACGTAAACGGCAAAAACTTTACATGGGCAATGCACGATAAAGTTAATGGTCAACCAGCTATGCGTTTTGAAAGCTGGGCGGCTGAAGCAATTTTTTCAAGATAATTATATGAACTATTTAAGCGTATGTAGCGGTATAGAAGCCGCTACCGTTGCTTGGCATGATTTAGGTTGGAAACCTTTGGGGTTTAGTGAAATTGAAAAATTTCCTAGTGAAGTGCTTGCCCATTATTATCCAAATACCCCAAATCTAGGGGATATGACCAAATACAAGGAGTGGGATTTTGGAACAAACCGATTGGATTTACTCGTTGGGGGAACCCCATGTCAAAGTTTCAGCGTTGCTGGATTGCGAAAAGGGCTTGATGACCCAAGGGGAAACCTTGCCCTTACCTATGTTGGAATTCTTGACAAGTTTAGACCCAAGTGGTGCATATGGGAAAACGTGCCAGGTGTCCTCAGTTCAGGCGGTGGACGGGATTTTGGTGCCTTCCTTGGGGCGTTGGGCGAACTCGGGTATGGGTGGGCATACAGGGTGCTTGATGCTCAATACTTTGGAGTACCCCAAAGACGCAGACGAGTGTTTGTTGTCGGATGTCTTGGAAATTGGAAGTCTGCCGCAGAAGTATTATTTGACCCCCACAGCTTGTCAGGGAATACTAAGAAGGGCAGAAAAGCGAGGGAAAGAGTTACCTACCCTATTGCGGACAGCGTTGGAACATTGTGTGCAAGAGATTACAAAGGAGTCAATTCAGACGATGCCGCAGGGGGGGGGGGGAAACTAATAATGACTGAAAAGGTAGCACCAACCTTACAAACAAGTTGTAATGATTACAGTAGAGCAGATGGATTTACTATGATGGTTTACGAAAACCACCCAAGCGATAGCAGAGTTAAAGAAATGGGTGATGTTTGTCAAACTGTTACTAGCAGTTGGGGAACAGGGGGGGGGAATGTGCCATTTGTACAAAAAGCCTATAGCATAAGAGAAGATGCTACTGCAAACAATTTTAGTGCGACAGCATTGAAAGTTACTCCAGCGCTGCAAGCATTAAGACCATCTGTGCAAAGCCACCATGCTCAAACATTTATTGCGCAAGGATTTGATGCTTATAACAATTCTGTTACTGGCAATGTTTCTAAAACTTTAGATACTGGTGCTGATTATCACCATGTACCCAATGTATATAGCCCAACAATGGCGGTACGCAGACTTACTCCAACAGAATGTGAACGCCTTCAAGGTTTCCCCGACAATTACACCAATATTAAAGAAAATTGCCCTGATGGCCCAAGATACAAAGCCCTTGGCAATTCAATGGCGGTGCCAGTTATGAAATGGATTGGCGAAAGAATTGAAAATGTTTGACACTTTTTGGAAACTATATCCTAGGAAGGTGGCTAAACGTGCCGCCCTGGGGGCATTTAATCGCCTGACTAAAGATGAACAATCCCAGGCCGTAGAAGCCATTGAACAACACATAGCGTACTGGAAATTAAAAGGTACTGAAATGGATTTCATATGCCATGCCAGTACGTGGTTGCACCAGGGCAGATGGGAAGATATTTTAGATATGACCCCAAAAGAACTAAAGCGCCCTTCATTACCTTGGTATAGTAATGATGAACTAACATTGGCCAAAGGCCAGGAACTAGGACTTCAAGCTTATGCTGGGGAATCAATGGCCCAATACCGACAACGAATCAGCCAAGCAATTGGAAAGGCATCGGTGTGAAATCAGACAATTGCTTATTTACCGTGCCAAGCTTGGGCTTACCGGTTTTAGGGGTTATTTTGCTAATCCTCATTTTGACAAACGCCGAGAGCAAATTGCTGGCGATCTTTACGACCAATGGAAAAAAGGCAACCGCGGACAAAAAGGGGATTGGCAATGATTGAATTTTTAATAATTATTTTATTAATTGCCGGCATATTTTTTTGGGCCGCAATCTTTTTTGAAATTTTAAAACTTTGGACGAAAAAATGAATAATCAATGTTTATATGTTGCTTGTTCTCGTTGCGGTCAAATATTAAAAAAACTAACAAAAAAAGAAATATCGGATATTAGGGATAAATATTTAAGCCCGCAAGATTGTGATATTTATACTTTTGCAAAAGCTATATTAGAAAAGGCACAAAACAATGAAAGCTGATACACGTGTAGTTGACCCAAATGATTGTGTAGATTATTTATATGAATTTGCTCCGGAATATGCAAAAGCCAAGGGTGAGTTAGCAGAGTTGGAGTGTTATAAAAATAGTTTAAAAAGTATCAAAATGAAGCAGTCATCCGAACAAAGTTTGGGTGCCCAGGAACGTGAAGCTTACGCCAGCCAAGATTATCAAGATTTATGCAAAGCAATTGGTGCGGCCACATACAAAACCGAAATGTGGAAATACAGATTGGAAAGTGCCAAGTTGCGGTTTGAAGCGTGGCGCACTCAAGAAGCAAGCAACCGTAACCTTGAAAGGCTTACTAAATGAATGATCCAGTAACATATTTGTTAATACTAGATAAATTAATTCGCCAGTTTTATGAAAATTTTAATATTGGCAATTACCACCGGGCGCATGAAATAGCCGTAAATATTACTGACGTTGCCCAACAATTAGAAGATGTAATTAAAAAAGTGCGTGATGCCAAACTTAATTGAACTATCCCCAGCCGAAATACAAATGGCATCGTTTGTAGGGTGCCAAAGAACCGTTCAATGCCTTCAAAATGGCTCTAAGCATAGATATGGTGCCAAAGACACGGAAACGTGGCAGATGACGATTGAAGGGGCTTTAGCGGAGTGCGCCCTGGCAAAGCACCTTGGCTTATTTTGGTCAAAAGGAACCCCCGGCGCAACTGACGTAGGCCCCCATGATGTTAGGCAAACACACGACCATTCGTATTCCCTAATCATTCATCCTACTGACGATGATAATAGAAGGTTCTACCTAGTAACAGGCATTTTGGGTAAATATGTTGTACGTGGCTATTTGTATGGAAAAGATGCTAAACGCCAAGAATGGTGGCGTGACCCTACTAAAAAGAATAGGTTTGCTTATTTTGTGCCGCAATCTGCTTTAATAGATGACAGTATTCAAATAACTACACCACCTACAAAAGTAAAAGATTGGCTTGATGACTAAGGATGAGAAAAAACGTCTTGGAAAAATTGCAGACCTTGGGTGTTCCTTGTGTCGGCACCAAGGCAACGAAGGTACGCCAGCGGAATTACATCACATTAGACGAGGTGGCATACGAAGCCGCAGTCCTATTATTCCGTTGTGTCCCTTTCACCATCGAGGAGCAAATACCAGTATTCATACCGGCCGCAAATGGTTTGAAAAACATTACGGCATCACGGAAGAAGAACTACTTGAACAAACAAAGGCATTATTGAATGAGTAGTTGGCTAATCATCCTTACAGGGTTAATTTATGCGTATATATCAATTGAACAATTGGCTAAAGGAAATCTTGGATTGGCTATCACGTATTTTGGATATGCTCTTGGCAATGTTGGGCTGTATATGATGGCTAAATAATTACAATTCCAAAGGATCAAGACCCAGTTCTTGAGCCACAATAGAACACCTAGTTCTGAACTGTTTAGAATGATGTGCCCATTTTTCACCTTTTTGGCTATGAAAACTGCAATGTGTCATTTCATGGCACATGACCCTAATAACTGTAATCATGTGGCCGCATAAAGCAGATGAAATAGTAATGGTATGTTCATAATCATCGCCGGTATCATACATATAGTAGCCATACGCATTTTTATCATGCTTATCTACTACAAAATCAATTTCTTCAGGCAAAGGCATTTTCCATTTAGTAAATGGATATACACAATACAACGTACTGTATAAATTGCGTAACACGTCAGACGTCAGCCTCATTTCCAACTAATCCATTCTTTGTTTAAATTCTTTTGTTTACGGTTAACATAAACCGGCATACTAAATGTCAATCCATGGTCAGGATGCGTAAGCCACAAAGCCTGGCGTGGCGGCTCAAATCCAAAGTTATTGGCATAAGCGTATTCATCGTATCCTTTAAGACTACCGTTAACTATTAAGCGTTCTAGCTGAATAAGTTGGTGCCAATGCCCCAGTAGCATGGTGTCGTATTCCATGTCAATTTGGGCGTTCCTAGACCGTTTGCGGTGGTCACCACGAATGATTGGCCCTAAAGCACCAATGACACCGTCACCCCCACGAAATTGATCCCCATGTGTAAGAAGATATTTGTGTCCGTAGATGGAATAATAAGCATCGGAGCCGTCAGGAATATGGAATTGAACACGTTTGTCACTTTCAAATCTTTTGTTTAGGAATTGATAGAGTAACCAATCAAAAGAGGTAAAGTTACGGCCTTTAGCCCTGATTTTGTGCGTGTTGCGCCCATGATTGCCACTTACGCACGGAATAAAGACATTTCCAAATTCATTAGCTAAAGTTTCAATACACCAGGTCAATATGCCAAACAAATCCAATACAGTTGGCATAATTTCCATTGAGTTGGTAGCCATCAATTCTTCATGAATATCGCCTGAAACCATGTCCCCACCTAAAACAAACACTATTCCAGGATAATCTGTATGGGCTACATGGTTTTTAAGTAGGTCAACAGTCTTTTCAATCATGACCCTAGCACGGTCTTGGGCTATGGCTACGTTGTATTCGTTAACATTATTTATTTGGTTGGGATCAACCACTTCACCCCAATGCCAATCTGATGCAAATAGGGTGGGAACGCCAGCACTTTTTTTACCTTTTGCTGGTTTGAGTAACCAATGTGGAATTGTTGGCTTAGATTGTGAAAGATTTAAAATAACCTTTTTAATATATTCAGCGGTTAAAGTTTGTTCTTCTTGGGCATTAATGCTGGCTTCTAATTGCCGTATTTTGTCCAATGCTTCTAATAGTTCGCTTTTATCTTTATTCATAACTAACACGGTTGGCTGAACGCCAGCCAAATTTGCACAATTAAGCCTATTAATATAAGTATTTTGATTAATTTTTAATAGTTTTGCGGCTTCAACTTTATTGCCAGTTTTGGCATAAGCGTTTATTGCTTCTTGCATTTGCTCTTTAGACAATCCGGGGTTAGCCATAATTTACCTTTTTTTAGTTTCATGCAATACTAACAAAACCTAATTACAAATCAATTACTTACAAATGACAACCATTAAATTACCCTACCCACCATCGGTTAATACTTATTGGCGTAATTTTCGTGGTCATACGGTATTAAGTAAAGCTGGCCGTGATTTTAAAACGGCAGTAGCAGAATGTGTAATAGCACAAAATGTTCCTAAATTTGGCGGCAAACGGTTAGAAGTGACATTGTGGCTATATCCACGGTCAAAGATAGTCACCGACCTAGATAATCGCTTAAAAGCCGTTTTAGACGGTTTGGAAGATGCGGGCGTTTATGACAATGACGGGCAGATTGATGTGCTTATGATTCAACGTGGTGAAATAAAAAAAGGCGGCGGCGTTGATGTAATGATAGAAGTCTTATAAAATAAGACATGGCAGATAATTTTAATCGTAACAAAAATGGCATATTAGATACTGCTGGCCGGTCTAATAATATAGAACGCATGATGCGTGAAACTGGGTATCAAGGTTACTTTAATCAAAATACCGAAGTTGGTATATCTTTTGAGCCTTAAAAAGTTTGAGAATATTCACGTGAATAGTTGACAAGGTAGTAAAATAGACGAAAATGTAGTTTGTTATACCCCATCACATAGGAGAACTAATCATGGGCAAAATGGATTCAATGAAGGGCGTACTTTCAACAACTGGCGCAACCCCACCAAAAGGTGCTGATTCTTCAGATACAACTGGCGAACGCATGGGCAAATTAGTCAATGGCGTAGCTATGGGCAAAGAAGATATGACCGGCGCAGACAAATTATTCAACACAGGCCGTACTGCTGGTGTGTGTTATACACATACACGTGAAGCCTACAAATGTGTTGACGATAACTGCTAATCATGCCATTTACTGCTGATTTAAACCCCAAAACCAAAGGTATGGAATTGGGCGATATGCTAAAGATGGATTATGAAATGGCTAGAAAAAAATACTATGATGATGCTATGGTTAATAAAAAGCCAGCCGCACCAATCAAAAGTAGCGCATTTGACCCTGGCGTTCCATTCAAATTTGGCAACAACTATCAATCAGAAGATTAAAGCGAAAACCCCACTAGCACGTGAAACTAGCGGGGCTTTCTAACCACCACAATAATCGGAAATTGTAATGGCTGATGTAGATTTTATACTCAAACCCCTGGCTGACAAAATAATTGTCAAGCCAGATGTTCGTGCTTTAAGTTCAGTAATCATTGTGAATAATAGGGAATACGACAATATGGGCACGGTAGTAGCCGTAGGGCCTGGAAAGCGCATAAATGGCCGCCGACAGGATATGCCGGTACAAGTAGGCGAATACGTCAGGTTTGGCACTATGAGTGACAACTCCAAGGATGAATACCTAAAATATCAAGAATACTTTACTAACGGTGAACGTTATCTGATAATGTCATGGCAAGACGTATGCTTTATAACTGAAAAGGAACTAGCAAATGGCAACTAAACTTGGCTTGTATGCCAACATTCATGCAAAGCAAGAACGCATTGAAAGAGAAAAATCTAGCGGCGGTAAGGTAGAGCATATGCGTAAGCCTGGTAGCAAAGGCGCACCAACTGCTAAAGCGTTTAAAGAATCAGCAAAGACGGCTAAAAAATGATTAAACGAATACTTGAGTGGATGATGAATGTATTTGAGCCAGCCCCATTAATTCCACCATTTCCGCTTCAACATAAACGGCCCCAAGTTAAAAAGGCCACAACACGAAAGACCACTATGCCACTTAAAAAGTCAGCCAGCCCTAAAGCATTTAAAGAAAACATTAAGGCAGAAGTAAAAGCTGGTAAGCCAGTAAAGCAAGCCGTAGCTATTGCTTATGCTGAAAAACGTCAAGCAACCACGAAAGGAAAAAAATGATTATCAATTTTGGCGATATGACAATCCAAGAAGCCCAAGTAGTCCTAGCTGGCTTAAAAAAGCTTCCTATGGAAGTAGTAGAATCACTACATAACAAACTATTGGCTATGGCTAATGAGCAGTTCTTAGCCCAGCAACCCCAGGTTAATCCTGATGACATTACTGTAACCAAGGCCGCAGAATGACAACTCCAAACGTATATTTGCCTTATCCGTGCCCCCAAAACACAACTGAACTGCTAGATGACATTAATGCGCTAATAGCCCAATCATGTGTACCTACATCACTATTGAACCTAGTAACGGCTATTGAACAATCACCAGAGGTACAAGCAGACATAGACCAGATAGAGGCAAACATGGACACAACGGCTGATGAATAACACTATCAACGTAAACCCTGATGAAGCCACCTTTACTGCTAATCCAGTAGGTAGGCCATCCACTTATGACCCATCGTATTGCGATAAGGTTATAGAACTGGGTAAGCTTGGTAAGTCATTTGAACAAATGTCAGCGCAACTCAATGTTTCATATAGAACTTTATGCAATTGGCGTGATACTCATGAAGAATTTTTTCATGCCTTGGAAGATGCCCATGCACTTTCTATGTCTTGGTGGGAAGAACAAGCCCAATCCTATATGCTTGAACACAAGGATGGGGAACGTTTGAACTCTAGCTTGTGGTCACGGTCTATGGCGGCACGATTTCCTAGAAAGTATTCTGAACGGGTTAAACAAGAAATTAGCGGCCCTGATGGCACCCAGCTAAAGACAGGCTTCATCCTAACGTTTGAAGAACCATCCAATGGCAACGATTCAGGAAGCTAAAGCCAGGGCAAAGTTTCCGGCAAAACTAAAATGTTTATTTGAACCAGCCAAGGCACGTTACCGTGTGCTTTATGGTGGGCGTGGTGGTTCTAAGTCTTGGAACATAGCCAGGGCATTACTGCTCAAGGGATGTGAAAAAACCATTAGGGTGCTATGCGCCCGTGAATACCAAACCAGTATTAAAGATTCCGTACATAAACTGCTATGCGACCAAATCTTTAATCTAGGGATTGAAGCCCATTATGAAATCACAGAACGGTCAATTAAAGGCATAAACGGTACAGAGTTCATATTTGTAGGTATTAAGAACAATACAAACAACGTCAAATCCATTGAGGGCATAGACTTTGCGTGGGTAGAAGAAGCCCAATCTGTAAGCCCCAATAGCTGGAACGTGCTAGTTCCTACAATCCGTAAAACAGATTCTGAAATATGGATTAGCTTTAACCCTGAACTGCCAACTGATGAAACGTGGAAGCGGTTCGTACTTAGCCCACCTGAAAACTCAGTAGTTCAGAAAATCAACTGGTCAGATAACCCTTACTTTCCTAAAGTATTAGATTTAGAACGCCGTGCCCTCAAGGGTAGGGATATAGAAGCCTATAACAACGTATGGGAAGGTATTCCACGTCAGACGATAGATGGTGCCATATTTGCTAAAGAAGTCACTATGGCTGATTTAGAAGGGCGCATATGCAACGTGCCATACGATGCTACCAAACCAGTTCATGCAATTTTTGACCTTGGTTGGGCCGATAGTACGGCCTGTTGGCTACTGCAATTTATTGGCCAAGAAACACGACTGATACGTTATTTTGAGGATAGCCAGCAAACCATGTCTTATTACATGGCAAAGCTACAATCTTTTGGCTACTTGTACGACACAATTTGGTTGCCGCACGATGCTAAAGCAAAGTCATTAGGTACTGGCAAATCCATCGAAGAAATTGTTAGGGCTACCGGCATGAAAGTGCAAATCCTTGACCGTGTGCCAGTTGCAGATAGTATTAACGCCGCCAGAACAATATTCAATAAATGCTATTTCGATAGGCAAAATACTGAAGAAGGCTTACAATGCCTTAGACACTATCGGTATGATGTTGACCCTGAAACGAAAATGTTTAGTGCCAAGCCACTACATGATGAATATTCGCACGGGGCTGATGCTTTCCGATATATTGGTTTAATGATTAATGAGCCTAAAAAAGCCCAAGTTCAAAAGGGTTATAGGGCACCAGCAAGTTGGATGGGATAAATATGGCTGACACATACGATGAAAAAGTTTACTACGGCAATGCTGATGGTGACCCAAGGATTTCAGAAGCAATTGAGTTCTTAAGACAAGCCGCAGAAGCCGATACTACTAATCGTGCAGAAGCCCTAGATGACGTAAAGTTTGCCGCTGGTGACCAATGGCCAGTTGAAATTCAAAATAGCCGTAACCTTGAAGCTAGGCCATGCCTAACCATCAATAAAGTTGATGCGTATGTAAGACAGATTACCAACCAGCAACGCCAGCAACGCCCACGTATCAAGTGCCAAGGCATGAACAATGAAACTGATGCCAAGATGGCTGAAATCATTACAGGGATATGCCGCCATGTGGAAGTCAATTCAAATGCTGACCATGCGTACGATACTGCGTACGACTTTGCCGTTCGTATGGGTTGGGGTTATTGGCGTGTCACTACTGATTATGTACGTCCTGATTCTTTTGACCAGGAAATTTATATTAAGCCAATTGATAATCCATTCACCGTTTACTTTGACCCTAATTCAGTAGCCCCTGATGGTTCTGATGCAGAGAAATGCCTAGTAACCGTAGTAATGGCTAAAGAAAACTTTAGAAAGATGTACCCAGGCAAAGATGATGGCGGTAACTTTTCTGCACGTGGTACTGGCGATTCCAATAGCGAATGGGTAACTAAGCACGATATTCGCATTGCAGAATACTTTTACACACGGATTGAAAGCACTTACTTAGTTCTGTTATCTGATGGCACAAGCGCATATGAAGATGAATTACCATTTGCTGATGCTATGGAATTGGCTGGCGTATATGAAGTAAGCCGCCGCAAAACCTTTAGAAAATCTATCAAATGGTGCAAAGTCACCGCAATGGAAGTGCTAGAAGAAGGCACTTGGGCTGGTAAATACATCCCAATCGTGCCAACTTACGGTCAACAATGCGTAGTAGATAACAAGCGTAAGAAGTTTGGCTTGGTTCGTATGGCTAAAGACCCACAACGGATGTATAACTTCTGGCAAACATCCATGACTGAATCAGTAGCCCTAGCACCACGGGCTAAATGGATCATGGCTGAAGGTCAGGATGAAGGGCACGAACAAGAGTGGGCTAGTGCAAACAATACGTCTTATGCGTATTTACGTTACAAAATGACTGATATTAACGGTCAACCAGCACCACCCCCAATTCGTCAAACCCCTGAACAACCACCGGCCGCAATCATGGCGGCGGCGCAGTCAATCACCCAAGACTTACAAGCCGTAGTAGGCATATTTGATCCTAATCAATTGCCACAAGGCAACATTAGCGGCAAAGCATTGCAAGGCCAACAAAGTCAGATTGATATGACTAACTTCCATTATTACGACAATTTGACACGTTCAATTGCCCATACTGGACGTATCATCCTTGACCTTATCCCTAAAATTTATAGCGCAGAACGTGTTATGAGGATTATTGGGGATGACGGCAAACCTGAATTAGTCACAATTAACCAAAAAACAGGCCAACAAGATGAAAACGGTATTGAGCAAGTGCTTAATAACGTAACCATTGGTGAATATGACGTAGTAATGGAAACTGGCCCTGGTTACAACACCAAACGCCAAGAAGCAGTTGATTCCATGATGACCCTATTGGCCGCTGACCCAGCCCTGATGCAACAAGCTGGTGACCTAATCTTTAGAAATATGGACTTCCCAGGTGCTGAAGTTATTGCTGACCGCCTAGCCGCAGTCAATCCATTAGCCCAAATTGACGATAAATCAGAAATTCCCCCACAAGTTCAAATGCAATTGGCTAATAGCCAGAAGCAAATGGAACAAATGAGCCAGCAAATCCAGCAATTACAGATGATGATTAAAAACCGTCAAGACGTGGAACAAGTACGTCAAGTTGGGGAAGATAGACGTGCAGTATTGGATGCAGAAGTTCGTATGCGTGACCAAAATACACGTTCTGTAACTACCCAAAACAAGACTGAAATTGATGCGTTGATGCAATTAATCCTTGGCCATATGGATACGGCACGTTTAGAACGTGAAATCCAAGCCAGAAATAAAGAACAGTATGGTGTTATGACCCAGGCAACACAAAGCATTGAAGATAATATGCAACAAATGTTGCCCCAGCCAGCACAACAACCTATGCAGTAATGTTGCAAAACACTAGATATAGTATTAAGATAACTACACAACACTACCTATGGTGTTATTCATAGGGTTAATTCTTGAGGATTTCTCATGTCAGAAGCACAAGTAGTAGAAGTAACTGACCAACCAAAACAGGCTGGAACAGTAGTAACAAGTGAAAATTTAGCGGATTTTAATGCTAATAAATTAGGTTTAGCTTTCGAAGAAAGCCCAACTGAGGCTACTGTTGAGGAAACTCCAGTAGAGCCAGCGGCAGAAAAAGGACAGAGTGAACCTGAATTGGCGAAGGATGAAGCGACCGAAACAGAAGAAAAGAAGCAAAACCCAAAGTTAGAAAAGCGATTTTCTGAACTGACCAAAGCACGTAAAGAAGCAGAAGCAAAAGTTAAAGAACTTGAAAGTCAATTGGCGGCAAAAGAAAGCTTTAGGACACCTAATCAGGAACCTGAAAGCAATCGAAAGCCATCACCAGATGATTTTAAAGATGCTTTTGAATACGCTGAAGCACTAGCTGAATGGTCAACAGAACAAGCATTAGCAAAACGTGAACAGGAAGTAAAGCAGAAGGAAATTGAAGCTAAACGTGACACGGTCATTAAGACCTGGCAACAAAAGCTTGAAGTTACTAAAGCAGAATTACCTGATTACGATGATATGGTGGCATCAAGCACGGTCATGGTAAATGACACAGTACGTGATGCGATCCTTGAAAGCGATGTAGGCCCAAGAATCCTATATGAACTAGCAAGTGATGACGAAATGGCTGAAAAGCTTTCCACTATGACTACTGCAAGTGCTTTAAAATTGATTGGGAAGCTGGAAGGACAGTTTGAAAAGACTGAAGAACCAGTTAAAGCTGAAAGAAAATCTGTTGCGGCGAAGTCTAATGCACCTGAACCGATCCGACCTTTAAGATCAACTGGTGGCGTTGCAGATGTTGCGATGGATGGTGACAAACTATCATTTCAACAATGGAAAGCTGGCCGACTTGCTGGGAAGATTAGATAAGGTTAAACCTAATTTAATTTTAAGGAAATATCATGTCAAATAATTTATTGACTATTAGTAAAATCACCAACGAAGCGTTGATGGTTCTTGAAAACGAACTAACCTTTACTGGTGAAGTTGACCGTAACTATGATGACCAGTTCGCAGTAGTTGGCGCAAAAATTGGCCAAACTGTAAACGTACGCCGTCCAGGCCGCTTTATCGGTACAACTGGCCCAGCCCTGAACGTTGAAGATTTCAACGAAACTTCAGTTCCTGTAACATTGTCAACACAATTCCACGTTGATACACAGTTCACTACACAAGACTTGGCATTAAGCCTTGATATGTTTAGCGACCGTGTATTGAAACCAGCAATTGCAACTATTGCTAACAAAATGGATCGTGATGGCCTAGTAATGGCTAAGAACAACACCGCAAACATCGTTGGTACCGCTGGTACTGCGCCTACCGGTTTGATTACTTACCTGACTGCCGCCGCTTACCTTGATTCTGAAGGTGCTCCACGTGATGGCCGCCGTTCTGTAATCGTTGAGCCATTTACATCTGCAACTATCGTTGATAGCTTAAAAGGTTTGTTTGTTCCAACTGCACAGATTTCTAGCCAATATACAAAAGGCTTGATGGGCCGTGATTCAGGTGGTATGAACTGGCGTATGGATCAGAACGTTGTTTCACAAACATTCGGTTCTTATGCTTCTGCAACATTGTCATGCAACGTAACAACTGCAACTGGCTTCCTAACAAGTGGTTGGGCTTATTCAAGCGCAATTACTGTTGGTGCTACATCTGCGGCCGCTACATTAAACCAAGGTGATACATTTACTATCGCTGGCGTTTATGCAGTTAACCCACAAAACCGTCAGACTTATGGCAACAAACTGCGTTCATTCGTAGTTCAATCCACAACTGCAATTGGTTCTGGTGGTACTGCTACTGTTACTGTTGTTCCAGCCGTTATCACCGCTGGCCAGTTCCAAAACGTAAGCATCACATCAACTGGTTCACAGACTGTTACTCCGTTTAATAACACCGGTACAGTATCTGCACAGAACATTTTGATGCACCGCAATGCGTTTACATTGGCTTGTGCTGACTTGGAATTGCCAGAAGGCGTTCATTTCGCTGGCCGTGCAAGCGACAAGGAAATCGGTCTTTCAATGCGTGTCGTACGTCAATACACCATCAACAACGATAGTATTCCTACTCGTTTAGATGTTCTGTATGGCTGGGCACCTTTGTACCCTGAACTTGCTTGCCGTATCGCATCGTAATTAATCGTAGGGGGAAACCCCTACTTTTTAACTTAATTTAAGGAAATAAAATCATGGCAAATCCAGGCCCAGCAACAACCGTAGCAAATCACCCATCGAATTTAACAAGCAACCAAGCTATTCGCTTAATTGCTTCTTTTCAGGGTGTAAACCTTAACGCAACTGGCGATACCGTATTAGCAGTTAACAACACAACTAGCTATTCTGTATCTAACGTTATCGTTACTAATGCTTCTACTAGCTTAACAACTGCCGCCGCCGGTGTATTCCCAGCACCATCTGCTGGTGGAACTGCAATTGTTGCTAATGCCGCATTATCAGCTTGTACCGGTGCAACCGTAGTTAGCCAACGTACTGTTGCTTCTACTGCCGCACAAACTACCCAAAATATTTATTTCAACGTTGCTACTGCACAAGGTGCCGCCGCTACTGCTGACGTATTTGTTTACGGTTACGACTTAACTTTCCTACCTTAATAGGGAATAGGAAATAGTGAGGAAAGCCACCCCCATAAAGGGTGGTTTTTTTCGCTTTTACGCTTATAATTAATTATCCTAACTTAAAGGAAATATCATGCCATCAACTACTATCGGCCGTGGAAATTTATTGTCAACAACCATTATTGGCCCATCACTTACTCCAGCCGCAACTGCTTCATACACAAGCGCAGTTCAAACATTTAACGTTCCTGGTTTGCTAACAACTGATGCTATTCAAGCAATTGGCGCAGTTGGCGCACAAACCGCTGGTATTGTTATGGGCGAATGTGATTGCTATACAAACGGCATTTTGTCAGTTCAATTTTTGAACGTGACCGCTTCTTCAGCTACTGCATCTGCTGGAACATATTATTTTATGGTCAGTCGTTTAGATGGCTCAGCACCTATTAATATGGCTTAAATCATGGCTACCACTAACGTATTACGTCCTATTGGCCCTACAACTGGAATTACAGTTGGAGCAAGTTCATCTACTGCGGTCACTATTAGTGCTTCAGGCAACAACCAAATGGACTATTGTGCGTTTTTGAATACTGCGGCTACTCCGGTGACAATTAATATTGCCCCGGTAGTAGGTGGAGTAGGTACCGCTGGTGCGGCAGTTGCACCTACCGGCACACCAACAAACACAGTAGTTTTAGGTATTTCTATGCAAATGCCAATGGTTATTGCCGTTCCACAAACGTTTTCAATTACTACTATTGGAACGTCAGGTACTTTATATGTAACGCCAGTTGGCGATCAGTCTTAAAGGATAAGCATGGCTAACCCATCGAATTCGGCGGTTCAAAACCTACTGCCGGTTCAGGCTTATTTCGATTTACAAGGCAACTTCCTAACCTTTATTGGTCAGGGAGTTCCTTTTTATGCAACGTTTAATCCTGTTCAATCAGGGTTAACCATTACCAATAGCACGATTAACAGTTCTATTATTGGCGGCACAACTCCAGCGGCTGGTTACTTTACAAACATTGCAACCAATACTGGAACAATAGCTACTAGCCCTTCAGCCAATACAGACATAACCAATAAACTGTATGTAGATACAGTAACCCAAGGACTTGGCCCTAAAGCGGCCTGTCAAGTTGGCACAACCATCAACATTACATTGTCAGGATTACAGACAATTGATGGTTACACAACCGTAGCTGGCGATAGAGTTTTGGTTAAAAACCAATCTGCTAGTCAATTTAATGGCATTTACATAGCATCCGCTACTACTTGGACACGTGCCGTAGATATGGATGTATGGGCAGAAGTGCCAGGTGCTTACACAATTATTTTAAATGGTAGTCAAGCTGGAACGGGTTGGGTTTGCACCGCAACAAAAGTTGGAACAATTGATGTAACGACAATGCCTTGGGTTCAGTTTTCCGTACTGAATACTTATTACGCTGGCACAGGGTTAACCCTAGCTTCTAATACATTTAGCATTACTCCAGTTGGAACTGCTGGAACTTATGGTTCTGCTAGTTCTGTTCCTGTATTGGTTACTAATGCCAGCGGTCAAATTACTGGCGTTACCAACACAACAATTGGAATTGCCAATACCCAAGTTTCAGGGCTTGGCACAATGTCCACCCAAAACGCTAATAACGTAGCAATTACTGGTGGAACTATTACAGGAACGCCCATAAGCGGGTCAACTGTTGGTGGTAGTACCATTACGGCATCTAGTCAATTTAGCGGCCCTGGCACGGGTTTAACGGGTACTGCAACGTCTTTATCCATCGGTGGAAATGCCGCTACTGCAACATCCGCAACATCGGCTGGAAGTGTAACGAATAGCGTGACATTTAATAATGCTGGTGCTGGTGGTGCTTCAGGGTCAACTTTTAATGGTGGTTCTGCGTTAACTGTTTCATATAACACCATTGGCGCACCATCCATAACTGGTGCAAATGCTTCTGGAACATGGGGTATTAGTATTACTGGTAATGCCGCCACAGTAACAAATGGTGTTTATACCACCGGCAGTTACTCAAATCCTACATGGATTACATCAATTTCAGGTTCTATCGTAAGTGGTGCAGTTGCATCGGCAACCGCCGCCACTAATCTTTCAGGTGGTTTGGCTGGTTCTTTGCCTTACCAATCGGCTTTAAATACCACTACTTTTTTAGGTATTGGCTCTGCAAATTACGTATTGACTTCTAGCGGTACTGCGCCGCAATATGTAGCCCAATCTACCCTTGCAGTAGGTTCAGCAACAACTGCAACAACTGCAACTAATCTAGCTGGTGGTGCCGCAAGCCAAATTCCTTATCAAACTGGAAGCGGTGCAACATCTTTTATTGCTAATGGAACAACAGGCCAATTTTTAACTTCTAATGGTTCTAGTGCCCCTAGCTGGACAACTTCATCCGCTTCTGTAACTATTAGCGACCAAACTTCTAGCGCAAGCACGTTTTACCCTACATTTGTAAGCACTACTAGCGGTTCTGCAAGTTCTATTAATACCAGTTCTACCAAATTACAGTATGTGCCCTCTACTGGAACGTTTTCATCAACCGTATTTAGCGGTTCAGGCGCAAGTCTTACTAGCATCCCTAATGCCGCATTGGTCAATTCAAGTGTAACTATTGGCTCTACTGGTGTTGCTTTGGGCGCAACAGTTACCACTTTTGCTGGTCTTACAAGCGTTACTTCTACTACTTTTGTAGGTGCTTTAACTGGCAATGCTAGTTCAGCAACAACGGCCACAACCGCTACCAATGCTACCAATATTGCCATTACAGACAATACAAGTTCAGTTGCAACTTGGTATCCAACCATAGTTTCAACAACAACGGGTAATTTACCAGCAACTACAAGTTCAACAAAGCTATCTTTTGTGCCTTCAACTGGCGTTTTAAGTGCCACTAGTTTTACTGGTGCTGGAACGGGGTTAACTGGTACTGCTTCAAGTCTTTCTATTGGCGGCAATGCGGCCACGGCTACTTCTGCAACATCGGCAACTTCAGCAACTACTGCTACAAATATTGCTGGTGGGGCTAATTTACAAATACCTTATCAAACGGGTGCTGGCGCAACTTCATTTGTTGCCGCACCTACGCTTTCAAGCACTTATTTGTCATATAACGGCACTTCATTGGTATGGGCGGCATCCGCTGGGGTAGGAACAGTTACTTCCGTTGGCTTGTCTTTGCCTTCAATATTTACTGTTTCAGGCTCCCCAGTAACAACAACTGGCACTTTAACTGGCACTTTAGCAACGCAAACGGCGGCTACTGTATTTGCTGGGCCAGCAACTGGTGCGGCGGCAACACCTACATTTAGAGCATTAGTAGCCACCGATGTTCCTACATTAAATCAAAGCACAACCGGTTCAGCGGCTACTTTAACCACTCCTAGAGCCATTTACGGTAATAACTTTGATGGTTCAGCCGCACTTACCCAAATTATTGCTTCTACTTACGGTGGAACTGGTAACGGATTTACTAAATTTTCAGGTGCAACAACTGCCGAAAAAACATATACTTTACCTGATTCCAATGCGACTTTATTGTATTCAGGTGGCGCATTAGGCACTCCATCTAGCGGAACAGTAACTAACCTTACTGGTACGGCTTCAATTAATATTAACGGCACGGTGGGTGCTACAACGGCTTCTACGGGTGCTTTTACAACTGTTTCAGCTACTGGCGTAATTACATCAACCATTGCCACGGGAACTGCCCCATTTACAGTTACAAGCACAACCGCAGTAGCCAATTTATCTATTGGTGGCAATGCCGCAACTGCTACTAGCGCAACTACTGCAACTAACGTAGCTGGTGGAACAGTTGGGGCAATTCATTACCAATCAGCCGCTGGCGCAACGGCATTTTTAACTGGCAATACCACTACAACGCCTCAATTTGTAACTTCTACTGGTACTGGCACAGTTGCACAAGCACCAACTTTAACAAGTTCTACTGGTAGCGGAAGCGTAGTATTAGCCACAAGCCCTACATTAGTAACACCAGCTTTGGGTACTCCAGCAAGTGGCGTTCTAACTAATGCAACTGGATTGCCATTATCAACTGGTGTTACAGGCACTTTACCAGCCGCAAATGGTGGTACGGCTCAATCTACCTATGCAACTGGCGATACCATTTATGCTAGTGCCGTAAATACTTTATCTAAATTAACCATAGGCACTACTGGACAAGTATTAACGGTAGCTGGTGGTGTTCCTACTTGGGCTACTTCTTCAGGTGGCGGCGCAACCATTACTGGTACAACTACAACTGGCACTTATTACGTTGTAGGAACTACTTTAACTTCTGGAAGTTTATCCACGGCTTCTATTTCAAATACCAACGTGGTGTCTTATAATGCCAATACTGGTGCTTTATCAGCCGTTTCAATGGTTTCAAGTTCAGATGAACGATTAAAAACCGATTGGGAAGATTTACCAGTTGATTTTGTTAAAAATCTTGCTAATGTTAAACATGGTAATTTCACTAGAATTGCTAATGGAAACAAAGAAGTTGGAGTTTCAGCACAATCTTTACAGTCAGTATTGCCTAGATCAGTTCTAGCTAATGATGAAGGTATGTTGTCAGTTAATTATGGTAGTGCCGCATTAGTAGCCGCTATTGAATTGGCTAAACAAGTTATGGAATTAAAGCAAGAAATTGCACTATTAAAAGGAAATAAATAATGTCAATTACAACTTCAGGAACAACTTTAACGTTTTCCGCTGATTCATCTGCACAGACTACTGCGGCTTTAAATGGAATTCGTGGCCAAACTTTTGTCGCTAATGGAACATACACTATTCCAGTTGGCGTTACTGCTCTAAAAATTACAGTAGTTGGTGGCGGTGCTGGTGGAGCAAATGCAAGCGGAACTGCTAATCCTGGTAGTGGTGGTGGTAGTGGTGCAACGGCAATTAAATATTTAACTGGAGTAACCCCTGGAAACACATTAGCCGTAACAGTTGGCGCAGGCGGTGCTAATGGTGCTACTGGTGGTGTTGGCGGTTCTACAACTGTTGCTTCAGGCACACAATCTATTACAACCATTACAGGTGGCGGTGGTACTGGTGGTGGATCTAGTGCAAGTTCAATCGGTGGTGCTGGTGGAACGGCAACTAATGGAACTTTAAATATTTCTGGTGGTAGTGGTGGTTGTGGTGCTAACTATAATTCACCCCAAGGTGGTTCTGGTGGTAATGGCGGTTCAAGTAGTTTAGGAGGTGGCGGTAGCGGTGGATTTAATACTTCTTTAGCAAGCGCTGGATTAGCCTATGGTTCAGGTGGCGGCGGTGGCTCTTACGATGGCAGTGGTACTACAAATGGTGCTTCTGGTGCTGGTGGTGCAGTTATTATTGAATGGTAATTTAATATGACAACTCAAAATTATTTAATAGTAGAAGCTGATGTAGTAACTAATGTGTGCGTATGGGATGGTGACATCAATACATGGCAACCACCACTTGACGCAACAATGCTGATTAAAGCAGATACAAATGCTTTAATTTGGGAATCAAATTCAGATAACACAGATTATGTATTAGTTGAAGTTTTAGGTGCTGGTTCTATTGGATTTACTTGGAACACAACAACTCAAGTATTAACTACTGATCAACTTAAACCAGCAATACAAGCATAATGTTTACTTGGAAAATATTAGAAATGTATGCTGATGGCGATAAGCTAACTTCAGTTCGCTATCATTTATCCGTAACAGATGATACAAATACTGTCGAAACAGAAGGTAATCATACGTTTGAACCTGACACAGTAAACAAATCTTTAGCTGATATTGTCGAAGATGATATTGGCCTTTGGATTGAAAAAGATACTACCCAAAAAGGGGTATGCCATATAAAATTAAGCATACAAAATCAATTAAAAGCTTTAGGAAATTCACAAAAAGTTGATTTTCCCTGGGTAGAAACATTTACGGTGGAATAAATTATGGCCCAGCCAATTGATATTATTAGTGGTGCCCTTAAAGATATTGGCGCATTAGCGGCTGGTGAAACGCCAACCGCAGATGCGGCACAAGATGCTTTAGCTATGTTAAACCTTATCGTTGACCAATGGTCTAACGAAAATATGATGGTTTTTAACATTCAAGAAATTATATGGAATGTAGTGCCAGGTCAGGTTCAATACACTATTGGCCCTAATCACACAACTGCAAACTTTATTGGGGCGCAATATACAGGCTCAATTGCTGGTAACGTTTTAACCGTAACTGCCATAACAACTGGCGCAGTAGTGGTAAATCAATATTTAAGCGGTTCAGGAATTACTGATGGAACCCAAATTATTTCAACTTTGACCGGTGCTGGCGGTAACGTCAACGAAGTAGGAACGTATTTACTCAATAAGACCTATGCAAGCCCAGTATCTTCACAATTGTTTCAAGCTTATTATTCAAAGCCATTAAACATCAATTCTGCCTACGTGCGGATTGCTACTAGCCAAAGCGGTAGCCCAGTATTAAATGGCGGTATTGACTATCCAATAGCTTGTATTTCGCTAGATAACTACAATTCCATTGGTCTAAAAACGCTTAACGGCCCTTGGCCAAAAGCACTTTATTTCAATGCTAATGAAGATTCAGGCAACGTATTTTTATGGCCAAACCCAAGTCAAGGTGAAATCCATATGTTTGCTGAAACTTTATTTAGAAATTACACATCCTTGACCGATGATGCAACCTTGCCCCAAGGCTATACGGCGGCATTACGCTGGTGTTTAGCTGAACGACTAATGCCTATGTATGGCAAAGTTAACCCAGTATTGTTGGCACAAATTAGTCAGTTTGCGGCGCAATCTAAAGCTACATTAAAAAGCACAAACATGGCACCTATGCGTGTTTCACGTTATCAAGATGCTTTATTAATGAGTAGAGCAAAAGATGCTGGCTGGATTCTAACTGGCGGCTTTACACAATAAGGACTTTATATGGCTTCTACTACATTTGTTGATAATCAAACCATTATTTATGCGGCATGGCTAAATGATGTAAATAATGCCGTTTATAACGGTGTATTTCAAGCAAGCACTATTTCGCCAACAACAGTCAATTGTTCAAACATTACTGCTACTAATGCAACATTTACTACTGCCACTATTGGAAATTTAGTTGGAAGTTTAGGCAATGGTTTTACTATTAGCACTTCTGCTTCAAAATTGTATTTTGCCTATAACGGAACCAATATTGCATCATTAGACACATCCGGAAACTTTAGAACATTAGTATCTACAATTAACGGTACGACCCCATAAGGATTCAAAATGCCTGATTTTGGATTCATTGGCCCATCATATGAAGCCCCTTCCATCTATCAAGATGCACAGGAATGTATTAATTTTCGCCCTGAAATTGACCCATTAAAACAACCTGGTCAAAACGGCGTAGTTGCGTTATACCCAACCCCTGGGCTTACTAAAAAAGTAACTTTAAATACCGCCCCAATACGTGGTATGCGTACCATTTCAGGCGGTCAATACTTAATAGTAGTGTGCGGTGGATATGTGTATGCCATTAATTCATCGTTTACGTCTTACATAATTGGTCAGCTTAATACAACTACCGGCATAGTAGGCCTTACTGATAACGGTCAAAACGTTTACATTGTTGATGGTGCTTACCGTTACACATGGCGAATTTCTGATCCAAGTGCATCGAGTTTTATTGGCTCAATTTCAACAACTGTATTAAATGTAACCCAACTAAATAGCGGTCAAATTGGACTTAATCAACAACTTTTTGGATTGGGAATTAGTCCTGAAACCCTCATTATTGCTCAAGGAACTGGTTCTGGCGGTGCTGGAACATACTATTTAAACAATAGCCAAACAGTAGCTTCACAAGTAATGGGTTCAGCACCAGTTGCTGGGTTAATTAATGGTTCAATTTTGGGCAACGTTTTAACTGTTACAAGCGTAACAAACGGCACTTTATATCCAGGTCAAACTATAACTGGTGCTGGCGTAGCCAACGGAACAATAATTGTGTCTTATGGTGGCGATACCGTACTTAGCAATTCAATTATTATTTCTGGTTCTGGTTATTCTGTAAACGATATTGTTACAGTCAATGGTGGAATTTATAGCGTTCCAGCAAGTTATACGGTTACAAGCATTACCACCGGCGTTCAAACATTAGGTTCAATTACTGCTGGTTCTGGCTACACAAATGGCACTTATACAGGCGTTCAATTAACTTATGTAAGCGGAGCATTAGCCACAAGTTATCCAACTGCTAATATTGTTGTTGCTGGCGGGGTAGTTACTTCTGTTACTTTAGCAAGTTCTGGAGTTGGGTTTACCAATACTGGAACTGTTTTATCTGCAACTGCCGCTTCTATTGGTGGCACGGGTTCTGGGTTTAGTATTCCAGTTACTGCTTTAGCTAATGGAGCCGTTACAGGCTTGGCATTGACTAATTCTGGTTCTTCAAATGCTTATACCGTTCAACCTACAAATAATGTAAGCACTACAACAACTGGTAATGGTACAGGGTTAACCCTTAGTTTAAGTTTTGGAACTGGTATTGGTAGCACAGGAACCTATGTAGTTAGTGGTTCGCAAACAGTCAGTTCTGAGCCTATGTATGTGCTTAATTTTAGTGTATTGCCTAGTTCTGACGGCGCATTTAGTGGTGCTGATACCGTTGATATTGTGGACAACTACTTTGTTTATAACCGCCCTAGCACTCAACAATGGGGTTCGTCTAATCTACTTTCCCCCATTTCTAATCAACTAAACTTTAGTTCTAAGGATGGCGCACCTGATAATTTAGTGTCTATTATTGTTGACCATCGGGAAGTGTATTTAATTGGTGAAGCTTCTTCTGAAGTGTGGATTGATAGCGGATTATTTCCTTTTGCTTTCCAGCGTATTCCTGGCACTTCTACCCAGCACGGCATCGTAGCCCAATTTTCTGTTTCAAGGGTTGGCAATTCGTTTGCTTATTTGAGCAAAAACATTCGTGGCCAATCCCAAGTAATGATGATGAATGGCTATACGCCTACTCGTATTAGCACCCATGCCGTAGAAAACACTTTAGTTGACCAATACGTTGAAGATGCCGTAGCCTATACCTATCAAATGGAAGGTCATGAATGTTATGTGCTTACATTCCCTACGCTAGATTTAACGTGGGTTTATGACTTTACAACGGGAATGTGGCATAAATGGCTGGCAGTTGATAGTAAAAACGTTTTCCATCGTCATCGTTCAAATTGCCATGCTTTATTCCAAAACATCAATTTAGTTGGTGATTACGAAAATGGCTTAATTTATCAATTAGACCCCCAAAACTTTACTGATAATGGAAGCGAAATTCGGCGTTTGCGCCGTGCGCCCCATTTAATTAGTGATTACCAACGTCAATATTTTGATGAATTACAAATTTATTTCCAGCCTGGCACCGGTTTAAATGGAAATCTTACAACCATTGTTATATCTGGCAATGCGGTAGCGGCTACGGCTATTGCTGGTCAAGCCATTGCTGGAAACGGCCATGTAATAACAATAGGGGTTAACCCTCAAGCTATGTTGCGTTGGTCAGATGATGGCGGTTCTACTTGGTCTAATGAATATTGGGTAACTATTGGTCAAATGGGTGCTTATAAAAACCGTGCTATTTGGCGCAGAATGGGCCAAGCCAGGGATAGAATTTTTGAAGTAGTGGTTACAGACCCTATTAATGCCGTAATTATTGCCGCCAATCTTAAAGCAAGTGCTGGGGATAACTAATGGCAAACAATCAAAACAATGGCGTTTGGAATAGTACCCAAAACAACCCTTATCCACAATCACCTATGGTGGATGACCAAACCAAACGCCCAACTAGGGCTTGGCAACAGTATTTCTTAAATTTACTAAACTTTACTTCAGCTACTAATGCCACCAAAGGCACCGGAACGCTACCACCTAACCCAGTTGGCTTTATTAACATAACCGTTGATGGTCAACCATTTAAAGTGCCTTATTACAACCAATGAACCTTACAACTGCTGATAATTCTTTGCAAAAAGTGCAATTTCGTCAAGATATTATGACCGTACAAAACGGCCTTAATAAAATGATTGAAGATGGCGTTATTAAATCAACTTTAGAAGATTGCATTGTTAAACATTATTTTTCGCCAAAAGATGAAAAATATGGATGTTGCACTTATGCTAGAGAAATGTTAATTCCCAAAGGTACGCTAATTATCGGTAAAATACACAAACATAAGCACCTTAATATTATTTCAAAAGGAAAAGTAGTGGTTTACACCGAATTTGGTGAAAAGCACATGGAAGGGCCAATTACTTTTATTTCTGAAATAGGATTGAAACGTTCAGTTTATGCGTTAGAAGATACCTTATGGACAACTATCCATTTAACTGAATTTGTTGGCGAAGAAAATTTAGACAAGATTGAAGAAGAAGTAATATGCCCAAATTATAATCAAATGGGTTTAATTGCCTCTATTGATGAATTGGCTAAAATTGAAAATAAAGGAGCACAATTATGACTTGGGGAATGACTGCCGTTGCTGGCGCAACCGTTGTGGCTGGATATATGGGAAGCCAAGCCGCTGGAAGTGCGGCTAGTGCCTATGGAAATTCCGCAAATCAAGGTTTGCAATTTAATAGAGAAATGTTTAACACTATTAATGCCCAAAATGCGCCTTATCGTACTTTGGGTGAAAATGCCGCTAGTCAATATGGAAAATTTATTGATAACGGATATTTTACTGCCCAACCATCAATGAATGATTTAACCAGTTTAATGCCAAATTATGCGTTTGGACTAAAGCAAGGCATGGGCCAATTTAATGCTGGTGTTAACGCCGCTGGTGGCGCAATAAGTGGTAATGCTATTCAAGGCGGCCAACAATTTGCCCAAGATTATGCTGGCAATTCACTTCAAGGTGCTTTTAATAACTATCAAGCTAACCGTCAAAACGTTGCAAGTAATTTAAGTACGCCTATTTCATATGGATTAAATGCAAATCAAACGACTGCACAAGCTGGAACTGGTGCCGCTTCCAATGCGGCAAGTTTATATTCATCAATGGGCAATGCACAAGCCGCTGGCATTATGGGCCAATCCAATGCTATTACTAGCGGATTAAGCAATTTAAGTAATTACGCTATGTTATACGGTATGAAAAATGGTGCTTTTGGTGGTGCAACTCCAACCAAAACTACTAACTAGGAAAATATTATGGCTGAATTTAGTGCGGACTTAAACCCAAAAAGTAACAATATGTCATTAGGTGACATGATGAAAATGGGCCTTTATTCGGCTGAAACCGAAATTGCCAATAGACGGGCGCAAATTGCGGCAGAGCAACAAAGAGAAATGCCATTAATTCAAAGCGTAATGGCCGACCCTGACAACAAACTTGCTGATGGTTCTTTTGACATTAAAAAAATTACTCAAATTTTGCCAGCTATTGCCCCAATTACTGGGCCTGAATACGCAACAAAAATAGTAGGCATGACTAAAAATCATATTGAAGCTTCACAAGCTTTAAATCAAGCATCACAAGTAGAACGTCAAATTGTTGGTGGTGTTTATGCCGCCCATGCACAAGGTGGAACACAAGACCCAAATGCAGTTATTGCATCATTAAATGCTTTAAGAAAAGAAAATCCTAATTTAGATAGATTAGTTGGTTTAAAAATTGAAGCTTTAAAACAAATACCTGGCGGCCCTGAATTTAATAAAAAGCTTTATCAAGCTAGAAATGAAACTTTATCGCCAATTCAAGTTATTGACCAATTTGCGCCTAAAGCTGGAATGGCTACTATTGGCGGTGCTGAACGTCCAATTGTTACCCAACCTTCAGTTCGTGGTGAACAACCTACTGTTACCCCTGGTGGCTTTGGTGGTCAGCCAATTAGTGGTGGTACAACAACGCCTACTACTGGTGGCAAAACACCTAGTTTAATTAACTATGGAAGTTTGAAATATAGCGGCGAACCAGAATTAATGAATCTTAATACTGCTCAAAAAGAAGCAAGAGTAATTGGTTCACAAATGGTAGCTGATGCTCCATTAAATCTTAAAGCCGCACGTGATATTCAACAACCCATTAGAAAAGTTGAAGAATTTCTTGGTAGTGCAAGCGGTTCAAAACTTTATCAAAGCTTACAAGCGGCTGGTAAATGGACGGCTGGAAACGCTGATTATGATGCTTTGGTTAAAAACATTGCACAAGTTCAAGCTAGAAATGCTGAAACTATGGGCCTTACTAAAACTGACCATATGCAAGACCTTAATGCCAAGCTTTCCGGTAGTGAAAAAATTGATGCTAAAGCTTTGGCTGGTGTTATGCAACAAGTTAAAGGTGATGCCGTTGCCGCTGAAAAATACAATAATGGGTTACTTAAATTTGTTGAAAAACATGGCGATGTTAACGGTCAAATATTGGCTAAAAAGTTTCAATCTGCTTGGGCAGATAGTTATGACCCACGTATTTTTCAACGTCAAAACATAGAAAATTCACAATTATCTGAAAAAGAAAAAGATAAACGTATTCGTGAAATTGATGCCGGTATGTCACAAGAAGAATTTAAAACATTAGAAAATAAAGCTAAAATTCTTCATCGCTTGGAAAAGGGTTTATATCAATAATGGCCGACATATTAGATGATGAAATTCCTGGGTTTAAGTACCAGTATTTAGGGCCGTCAACTCCATCATCTAATGCTGGCGTTACGGTTCGTGCGCCTACTGATGCCGAAATGGCGGCTATTAACAAACCAAAAGTTAATGTAACTGACCTTACGCCTGACCTTAAAGAACGTGTAGATTTATTAGCCAAGCTTTGGAAAGAAGATACAGTTCTTAATCCTAAAGGTGAAGAATTACCAGTTATTAGCGGTTACAGGTCAAAAGAACAACAACGTCAGTTGTACCTTGACCGCCTTAAAAACCCCAATTTAGTAGCCCCGCCTGAAGGTAGCCGCCATGTAAAAGGCGAAGCTATTGACCTTCACCCACGTGTTCCAGATAGTTATTTAAGCCAAGTTGGTTTGCATCGTCCATATGGTGCAAAAGATATGCCGCACGTTGAAATTAATCTTAAAAGCGATTATCAACCTACGCCATATGACGTAAGCACAGACGAAGAAATCCCTGGCTTTCAATACAAATACAATCCAGCAAAAGTAACTGCCGCAGAAGAACTTGGCAATATGTTGCAAGATGCTAAAAATTATCCAAAACGGTTTGGCAAAGAAGTTGCATCATTGGCTGACGTGGCTTTAGGAAGTGCTCCAGCTATTGCACAATTTGCATTAGAGCCAGTTGCCAAGCTTGTTGACCGTGTAGGCAATATCAAAGTTGCTGAAGAAGCATTAACCAAAGCCACTAGCTTTTTTGATAAGCCAGTTGGTAAGTTTTTTGGCATTACCGATGATCCAGTTTATAAAACTGAAGGCGCACGTCAAATTCTTGACTATGCCGCTGAACATTCAGATAAAGGTGCCCAATGGGTAGCTAATAACACCGGAATGTCTAAATCTGATGCCGCCTGGTTTATCAATGCCGCTTTATTAAAGGCCGCACCTACTGCCGCACGTATGGCTAAAAAAACAGGCAATGTTATTGCTGAAAACGTAACCGCTGAAAATGCTGGTAATTTAATTTCAGAAGCTTTTGCAAAAGGATCAGCAACAAGCCCTTATGCAAATAAAATTGGATTTGAACAAGGTTATAGAGAAGGTGGAAGCCCTAGATATTTAGAAGCTTTAAAAGGCGAAAAAGGCACAGTTAACCCAACTTCAATACTTGAAAATTTTCAAACTAGCTTAAATAGTCTTAGAAAACTTAAAAATGATCAATACAATGCTGGAATTGAAAAAACACGTGGAAATCAAGTTTTTTTAGATTTTGAACCAATTCGTACTGCTTTTAATGAAGCTTCTAAAGATTTACGTTCTGAAAATTTAGGCGTATCCGCACAAAAAGTAAGCAATGAAACAATGGCTTTTCAGAAAAAAATTAATTCAATTATTAATGAATGGCAAAACAAACCTGAATTGCATACTGCCGGAAATTTAGATCATTTAAAAAGACGTTTGGATGATGAATATTCACCATCACTTTCTAATGAATCTAAAGCAATTCTTAGAAATACACGTAATTCAGTAAAAGATACGATTGTTAAACAATCGCCTGAATATGCAAAAACAATGAAAGATTATGAAGAAATTAATTCATTAATCCATGAAATTGAAGATACACTAAAATTAAAACAAAAAGATAAAGTTGATATTGCGGTTAATAGATTGCAACAACTTATGTCAACAAAGCATGGCTTAACCCGTCAAACTAGATTAGAACTTGCTAAAGAACTGGAAAAAGCCGGCGGTAAAAACCTTTTAGGTGAATTAGCTGGTTATTCATTAAGCAGTAATTTACCGCCTTCTTTAATGAATGTACCTATACCTATGTTAGCCGCACAATTAGGTGAACCAACATTATTAGCCGCTATGGCATTGCAAAGCCCTAAAGTTATTGGCTACGGTGCCTACGGTGCTGGAAAAGCCGCACGTAAAATTAGCGATATTGGCCAAGCCGCAAAAGCCCAGGTTGAAAAAGGCAAAACAAAATTAAGTGAATTAACTTCAAGGAAATAATATGGCAACGGTACTTTTATCCCCAGTAGGCAATAGCGGAATACCATTTTTTGATAACAATGGTGTGCCATTAAATGGCGGCTTAATTTATACGTATTTAGCTGGTTCTAGCACTCCACTAGCTACTTACACAACAAGCACCGGCAACGTTCTTAATGCAAACCCTATTGTTTTAAATAGTTCTGGACAACCAGCAAATGAAGTGTGGCTACAAACTGCCTATTCGTACAAGTTTATTATTCAAACTTCTAGCAACACAACCATTACTACGTTGGATAACATCTATCCAATCTTGCAAACTGCTAGTGCCAGCGTAACCATTCCTAGTGGATTAATTTCTATTTGGTCAGGTTCTACTGGCTCTATTCCTACTGGTTGGGTAATTTGTGACGGTAGCAACGGAACTCCTGATTTACGTTCAAAGTTTGTTATTGGTGCTGGCTCTACTTATTCTGTTGGCGCAACTGGAACAATATTTAACGTTGGTACTTCTACTCCAAACTACTACGCATTAGCGTACATCATGAAAACATAATGTCATGGCTGATTTTGAAATTGACCCTGTTAAATATGGCCAACTTTGGGAAAAGGTAGATCAACTTTCCAATAAGGTAGATAAATTAGAAAAAGGCATGGAAGAACTTTTAGCCCTTGCTAATAAAGGACGGGGTGGATTTTGGGTGGGAATGATGGTTGTGTCAGGCATAAGTTCAATGATTGGCTTTATTACACACTATTTCACATCAAAATGATTAAAAGCAAAACAATGTGGTTTTCTTTTGCGCTAGTTGTATTTGGCGCATTATTTGATAATTTCTCCTATGTTCAAAATATTATTGACCCTCGATACTATGGTGTTAGCCTTGTTGTTATTGGCATTATTACTGGTGTATTGCGCTTTATAACCACACAGCCTTTGGATGAGAAATGATAGATTATGCAAAACTGGCTATTATTAGTGCTATTTTATCTATTGCTTTCGGTAGTGGGTGGTGGATGGGCTATTCACAATATGTTGAATACAAGAAATCAGTTGAAATCGCCGCCAAAACGCAAGAAGCCCATGTTGAATCAATCCAAAAACAAAACCAACTTGTAACAAAAGGAATTCAAGATGAATATGATGCGAAGCTTGCTTTGTTGCGCCAGTATTACTCTAATGGGATGCACCAGCCTAGTACCGGTAGCGTGTCCGGCATTTCCCCAACCCCCAAGTTCTTTGATGCTAACGCCACCTACGCAGAACTTGCTGGAAATTGCGCCCAAACAACGCTAATGCTTGTTGAATTGCAAAAATGGATAAATGAACAAATAGGCATTAAATGAATAAAGACGAATTATCATCACGGGTAACTTTAATTGCTACGTACACCCTTACTTTTATTCTTTTGGCTATGGTATTAGTTATGTTAATAGGTTTATTTCATGACAGAGTAGATAACAGTAAAGTATTTGAAATAGTAGGCCCAGCGTTCCAAACCATTGTAGGTGGCTTTATTGGTCTTATAACTGGCATCAAGATTGGCTCAAATGAATAGCGAACAATTAAAAGCCCTTGGTTTGGGCCAACAATGGCTTGAACCATTAAACGAAACGTTTGCTAAATACGATATTTCTACCCCTAAACGCCAGGCGTGTTTCATAGGGCAAACATTGCATGAATCTGGCAATTACAAATTTACTAAAGAAAATTTAAACTATTCAGCCAAAGCATTAATGGCAACCTGGCCAAGTCGATTTCCTACCATTGATGTTGCAACGCAATATGAACGCCAACCTGAAAAAATAGCCAGCAAAGTTTATCTTGGGCGTATGGGTAATGAAACCCCTGAAGATGCCGCCAAATTTATAGGACGTGGTTTAATTCAAGTTACCGGTAGGGAAGCGTATAAGCATTGTGGGGAAGCTTTAGGAATAGACTTGATAGCTACCCCTCAACTATTAGAAGAACCTTGCTACGCCGCTTTATCGGCTGGCTGGTTTTGGAACAAAAAGAACTTAAACGCTTTGGCTGATGAAGGCACAAGCAGTTCTTTTCAAACAATGACACAACGTATTAATGGTGGATTATTAGGTTTAGATGACCGAAAATCTAAGATGATTGAAGCACTTAAAGCCCTAGGTGGACAAAATGCATAGTGAAAAACACGAAGAATTTGAATCAAAAACAACGCAAAAGCGTGAAGATAAACAAATGATTACATTACGCAATGGCGTATATGAACTCAAAAAAGAACTTAAAAAACATGAAAATGAGCCTATGAACAAGGCCCACCCCATGAAAAAGTAATTACCGAATACGGGCTATTTTTGCTTTAAATAATATTTGTTCGTATTGTTCTTTTGCCGCATCATCAAGATTGCGTAATGGAAGGTTTTGGTAATACTTCCATTTATCGCGATATTCTTGCAATTCTGAAGGCGGTACCCAGCCCTGTAAACGCCATCTAATGGTTACATCTGTTCCTGGTGCCGTCCATATATATTCGTTCATTCTTTCCTCGCTATCATCATTGCATCGGCAACTACATAAGAATATTCGCCAACCCATAAACCTATATTTTCTATTTCTGAACTTCTTTCATCGCAACGAGTAATAATTGCTTGCATAGCTTTAGCCGCAAAATAATCACGTAAATCCATGCCCTCGTTGTAATAAGATTTATCTAATATTGGAAATACTTTCATAAGCTATATACCCCTATTCTGAATCCATAAGTTACTACAACAATAACGGCAATTACCGCCCCCAACAACCCACCTAAAATAATGTCTTTCATTTGTTTTCCTTAATTGGGTGACCAGCCAAGGTCTTTTTAGTCTTTCCACCACGTGTAATCAAGCTGAATAGTGTCAATGGCTGGTCGTAGATTATTTGGATGTTACTTTTAAAGTAATAATGGCAATTGTTTTGGTGTGCTTGGCAATCAATTCTGCTGGCACATTGGCTTCTGCAAATACTGCTTTGTTGTCAACGGTTGCACGTTGGGATAGGGTAACGCAAGCTTTAAACAAGTTGCCCTCAACGTGGCCTTCTGTTTGTTTAAGTTCGTTTTTGATAATTTCTGCCTGTTTTTCTAGGTCAGCAATTTGAGCCAATAACATACCTAATTGGTCAACTTGATTTAATTTAATGTCCATTGCTTTCATGTTTTTTCCTTTAATTTAACCACCGAAACGTTTCGGTATTAGTAATTTACTAAAGAAAACTTCACTACGCAACAATTATTTACTAGGGATATACCCTAATATGTAAAAAAACAACAAGGCGTGAATTTAACAACTGTTACTAATTGGGTGGAAACTGGAAAAAAACCCAAATTGTTGCATCCTTCAATGTCCAGTTAACCGCCTTTTTATTACTTGTGATTGTTTTTTAATTGCCAAAATTCTAGCAATTTAGTAAACATTAGCCAATAGCGTTCTATATCCAGCGGATCATGTTCTACCACTTTAACGCCAGTAAACTGGGTAATACCGCCAACCATTTTGTAGCCCACAAAGACATTGGCACACCTGGCTTTAGGCATCCCAAATCCCATACGGTAACCAGCCAATTGCATCCCATGTTCTGAATAAATTTCAGCTTTGGAAATATCTTCTGTTTCCTTGGTCTTTATGTCAATTACTACGCCATCAAAATCATGCCTTGATTTAGCCACTAAATCGGCCTTACCGCCGTACCCAAGGGGATGGGCAAAAGATAGTTCGGCCAATAGCAAAAGTTCCCCAAAATGGGCTTTAATGGCTTCCTCAACGGGCCGACACATTGGAAGGGTTTCCGGTATTAATTCGCCTTCAAAAAACGATTGGATGATGGCATGAATAGACGTTCCACGGTCAGCGGCTACACGGCCAGTTTGTTTGGAATCCATCATGACACGTTCCAACCAGGATTGTTCTGGTTCGCCAGTTTGGCGTGGAAGCGTTAACGCTGATAAAAGAACTTGTTGTTGTTTCCAAGTGTCTAAGCCTGGCTTGGCCGCAACACTTAAAATTGTAGTTACACTAGGACATAAATTTAGGGCACGTGCATCACGTAGCGTTGTGCCCCTTAATTTATTATTTTTTCCAACCACGTTGTATGCCGGTTGTCCTTCACGTGTGTACCAATGACCGCTTTCCGATTGCCGTTCTTTGATTATCATTCTTTTGGTTTTCTTCCTCTTTTTGGTTTTTTTTCATCTGTATGAATGTCATATTCATATTCAGTTGGTTCTTTAAATTTAATTTCTATTTTTTGAATTGGTTCTTCTTGGGCTGGCGTAACTATCAAAACTTTGCTTTCATAGTCACCGCACCAATCGTGCTGGGTTTTGTTTTGGGTAGTTGGGTAACGTTTACACAAACCATAGGTATCGTTTACGGTACCGGAATACCATTTACATTCAATACATTTCATTTAAGTTCCTAATTGATTAAGGATTAAGTTCCTACTATCAGAATCCAACGCTTTATCCGCACATTCACGAATAATGGCGTTGGTAAATTGTGACAAATCTTCAATGCTGAACCCAATTATTTCCTGTTCTTCATCATAGCCAACGTCCTGAGTTGTTTTCAGGGTATAGGTTTCAGTCAAAATACATTTAATAGCTGGGTTCATACATTTCTCCTTTTAAAATGGAATATCGTCCAATTCTTCATCGGACAGTTGATTAGATACTGGTGCGTTTGGTTCAAAAGTATTGCGGTATTCCGCAGATTTCTTAATAACCCCTTGCATACCTTCTGAAAGCTTTTCAAACTTAGCTTGGTCAAATGGTTCAAGAGTAAAAATCATTACTTCATTTACGCCAACTGGTTCACCCAGTTTTTTCAATGCGGCTGGCACTTGACTAACGCCAGATACGTTTGCGTATTCTTTACCTTCATAACTAGAATGAGTAATGTTAACCATGCAAAATTTGCCTAGCAAGACTTCTAGGTTAAAACCATCTAATTCTGCTTGGGTAAATGCTTTGCCCCGCCAAGCTTCTAAATCCTTACGTAGCGTAGCTTTTTCGTCCAAGGATAGCGTGTAGCGTTTAGATACAATTAGCGGCTTACCTTCAGCGGTTTGCAACGGCTGGCCATCGTTATCTTCACCATGCAATTCAAACATAGTAATAATTTTGCGTTGCATCTTTTTCTTACCCATCCATTCGGTAGTTTGCGTACCGATGTCAATGATGCGGTAAAGGCGGGCCATGAAGCTACCGGCTGGCGGTAATTTAAAATCGCCACCAGTACTGGGGCTTTGTTTTGCAATAATCATTTTTTTTCCTTTGTCAATAAGTTTCTTACCACGGTACGGCAATATAAATTTGCGGCCGCACCTTCTGATTCACTAATTTGAAGCCTTGTTACATCCTTAAATTCAGGATTAAAAACTTTTAAAGCACGTGCCAATAAATCTAATTTACTGTTTGAATTAATTTTATTTTCTGTTACTTGACGAATAAAAGCATGGGCTATATTTGGCAAATCATTAAATTTTTGTGTACATAAATTTCCATACAATTCTTTAATGTATTGTTGGTTATAACCATCAAGAATTAGGCAAGTAGCCGCACTTCTAACCATTGCTGAAGAATAAACTTTTATGTTTTTTCCGCAGTATTCAACCAAATTATTAGAAACTTCACCTACACCAGTATTGTAAATTTCAAGGCATTGTTCTGCACTTGTGAGTGATCCGCTATAACAAAGCCTGGCTAATACACGACAAACTTCTGCGGTTTTAGGTGTGACGCCTGTAAGGTCAGACAAAGTACGTTTAATACCGTTATCCAAGACCTTGTAAGCTTCATTAGAAACGCCTGTAACTACAAGCATAGGAATAGTCATGTCAGCTTCAACAATCGCTTCTAAACGATGTTGGCCATCAATAAGTTTTCCTAATTCATTAAATGCAACGCCTTGATGGGTTGTGATCCATTCGCCACGTTTCATCATGTTTGCAAGACCAGTTACCCACCAACCACGTTTATTGCGATTGTCAGTATTTAATTCAAGCATTGTTTTTGCCATTACTGGCGTAACGTTAACAAGTTGGGTTGCTAAATTCATTTTGCACCCCCAAATATTGATCCAAAATCGTTGATCACATCACGTAACAATGGGTTAACGTGGCTATTTCTTAATTTGCCACAAGCCGCACGAATAACTGCAATATCGTCAAGGCTTGCATAGTCATGCTCAATATTTTCTAACGCTATTTCTAGGCGTTGTTCAAATTCATTCATTACTTCTGCCATTTCATCCATGTTTGCTACTCCTTATTTATCACGGCACTATTGCCATACCATCAAATGTAAAGTAAAATTTAGTGAAAGTAAAGCAAAATTCACAAAAAAAGGAAAATAAATGACTGATGCACAACTAATCGACCTATTAGGAAAGCCAGCAAAAGTGGCAAAGCTATGTGGCGTAACGGTTCAAGCGGTGTGTCAATGGCGCAACAACAATTCAATTCCAGCCGCACCCCTGATGTTGATAGCGGCCACAATTGAAAGGGAATCGCATGGCCTAGTTACTAGGAAAGACCTTTTTCCTAATACTTGGCAAATTATTTGGCCGGAGTTGCAAGCAATAAATTTGTGATATAGTTTACTTATTGCGATATGGAAACCGCACAAGTAAGAACCCCTTAATGGGTGGATTGTTCTGATTTAATTAAATGCACTTGAACCATTTAATTAGATTAGTTTCCATACAATCTACCTTTTAAGGGGTTTTTTGTTTCCTATTTGCAATCGTTCTGATTGGGGATTCACCACCACCAGCGGTCAGAATAGAAGCGTTACTGGGGGATCAAAGGATGCAATAGCGCAAAGTAGGTGGCGAAGATAGTGCCTACTCCTTGAACGACTGTCGGGTTCTGTGGCTCC
>Ga0136642_1000196_pt1 | contig 35936 bp, 35 predicted proteins | sample LowCatLa1302831Y_FD_115313 | JGI IMG/M metagenome (GOLD analysis project Ga0136642, IMG submission 115313) | Freshwater microbial communities from Lower Cathedral Lake, Yosemite National Park, California, USA - 13028-31Y | ecosystem: Environmental > Aquatic > Freshwater > Lake ... | reverse complement strand
TGCAACGCATCTGGATTGATGGCGACTTCGAGGAACGCGAATAATGCTTACTAAGAAACTTCGAATTGGGATTGTCTGTCCATATAGTTGGGATACACCCGGGGGAGTACAGGCGCACATCCGAGATTTGGCGGAATTCCTCATCGCTTCGGGTCATTCGGTTTCGGTCCTATCACCTGCTATCGATGAAGATGCACTTCCAAGTTATGTAGTCAGCGCCGGTAAACCAATTTCTATTCCCTATAACGGCGCAGTAGCACGAGTCCTCTTTGGACCGATTGCATTTACACGAGTGCGTCAATGGATTTCGCAGGGAAATTTCGATTTACTACATTTGCATGAACCAGCAATTCCCTCATTGTCGTTGTTAGCTTGTTGGGCTGCAGAAGGTCCACTCGTTGGAACATTTCATGCAGCGGCAAAAAAACAGAAGATAATTTTTGCAATCGGACCAATTCTTGAACCTGCCATCGAGAAGCTCAATGCAAGAATTGCTGTAAGTGAAGCCGCACGTTCAACGTTGACAGAGCATTTAGAGACTGACGCGGTAGTTATCCCTAACGGTATTTATGCCAAACGTTATGCAGGTGGTAGACCACAAGCCAAATGGCAAGGAAATACCATAGGTTTTATTGGTCGATTCGAAGAGCCGCGTAAAGGTTTATCAGTTCTTCTCGAAGCGCTTCCAATCATTGCTAGGTTTGCTCCAGATGTGAAAGTGTTCGTTGCAGGTCCTGGAGATCCAGATGAGATCAAAAAAAATATCGATGCCCAATTACTGCCACGTTTTGAATTCCTAGGACGAATAAGCGAGGAAGAAAAGGCTGACTTTATGGCCTCAGTTGCAATCTATGTTGCACCTAATACAGGTGGTGAGTCATTTGGAATTATTCTGGCTGAAGCACTAGCCGGCGGTGCAACTGTGGTCGCAAGTGATATTCCTGCGTTTGATTCACTTTTAGGCAACGGGGAATACGGCGCACTCTTTGAATCAGAGAATCCGACCGAGTTGGCAAAAGTAGTGATCGAATTATTCCGTGATCGCGATAAGCGAGAAGCTTTAGCAACTGCTGGCAAGGTGCATGCGCAGAATTTTGATTGGGAAGTTGTAGCCCAACAGATCTTTAGCATTTATGAGATGTCCATAGTCGGAAGCAATGGCGTAAGTTTGGCGACAGAGCATCGTTCATGGAATCGCTTACTGAGTCGAGAGATTGATAGAGAATGAAAAGTGCATTAGTAGTAATTCTCTTATTTCTTATTTTCCTGTGGTACTTAAGTTTCTCGGCTACCAGATTGGATCGCTTACATCATCGCGTTGAAACGAGTTGGGCAAATCTGGATGGATTGCTCCAACGACGAGCAGCAATCGCGCTAGAAATTGCCCGAAGCGAAATCGCAGATCCGGCTTCTTCTTTGTTGCTCACCGCTGCTGCCTACCAAGCCAGAGAAGCGCGCGTTGAAGATAGATCTCAAGCAGAAAGTGGTTTATCTGGCGCCCTAGGACTTTTGTTATCCGATAGTGAATTCACGTCGAGCAATGCCGATAAAGCTCTGTTGACGGAGCTCTCTTTGCTAACCGACAAAATCAGAATTGCAATTGCACTACATGTCGATGCTGTAACTAGTACACATAATGTGCGAAGCAAAGTAATTTTTCGCCTCTTTAGACTCGCCGGACGTGCGCCTTTGCCGGTGACTTATGAATTTGAAGCTGATGTCCTCTAAAAAAATTGTATTTTCTTTTCTTTCGATTGCAATAGTCGTACTTGCTTTTATTTTTGCAATCAAACCAGCAATTAGTACTGTCGCTAAAAAAATTCATATCATCGCCCCTGTTCCAGTAAATAGCATCAGTGGCGCCCCCGGAAAAGATGGTCCTGCTCTGGTCGTAAAAATAGATGATACGCCGCCGGCGCATCCACAAATTGGTTTGGAATCTGCCGATGTCATCTACATAGAACAAGTCGAAGGCGGACTCACGCGACTCGCAGCGGTATTTTCCTCAACAATTCCACAACGTATTGGGCCAGTGCGTAGTGCGCGTATTAGTGATATTGATTTGTTAGCTCAATATGGTCATGTTGCATTTGCTTACAGTGGTGCTCAAACAAAGATGCGACCTATTATCAATGCAGCAAATTTCCAAGATTTGGGTGGACAAAATCAATCCTCTGCAATTTACACAACTGATCCTGGACGAACCCCACCTGTTGCAATGGTCTTGCGTGCAGATTTATTAATGCAAGAAACAGTGGAACGAAGTATGCAGATCGCACAATCCAAATCGATGGGCTGGACATTCGGTAGCGCTCCAGATTCAGGAACAGTGATTGCAAGTGTGAAGATGCGATGGCCCGCTAATTCATATGTTGCGACCTGGTCAATAAATGAAAAACGATGGCTCTTGAGTACTCCCAGTGGGCCAGATATGTCGCAGACTGGAGAGCAACTAGGAGCCGACACTTTGGTGATTCAAAATGTCAGCATCACGCCTTCAATTTTTCATGACAAAGTCGGCGGCATTACTCCATTTTCTGCAACAGTTGGAAGCGGTACGGGTTACATCCTGCGCGATGGAAAATATTTCCCTGCTCTGTGGAATCGTTCGACTTTAGATTCAGGTACGCAGTGGTCATCACCTGATGGGACCAGAATTAACTTTGCACCGGGCCATATTTGGATAGCTTTGACTGATACTGCGCCTACTTTCACTCTCAAATCCGAGGCGACACCATCACCTTCTACGAAGTAAGATTGGCGCCTAACTCGCTTCCGAGTTCTATCAAGGAGTAAGAACATGTCGCAAGAAACAGGTACAGGTCGAGTAAAACGCGGCATGGCAGAAATGCTCAAAGGCGGCGTCATCATGGATGTCGTTACAGCTGAACAAGCCAAGATTGCAGAAGATGCTGGCGCCGTTGCTGTTATGGCATTGGAACGCGTGCCTGCTGATATTCGTGCACAAGGTGGCGTTGCGCGTATGTCTGATCCTGACATGATTGAAAAAATTCAAGCAGCAGTGTCTATTCCTGTAATGGCTAAAGCTCGCATCGGCCACTTTGTCGAAGCTCGTATTTTAGAAAGCCTTGGAGTCGATTACATCGATGAGTCTGAAGTCTTGACTCCTGCAGATTACGAAAATCATATTGATAAGTGGGATTTCAAGGTTCCCTTTGTATGCGGTGCAACAAATCTTGGTGAAGCCCTTCGTCGCATTAACGAAGGCGCAGCAATGATTCGCTCTAAGGGCGAGGCAGGCACAGGCGATGTTTCAAATGCGATGCAGCATATGCGCAAGATCGGCGGCGAAATTCGCAGACTCTCTTCGATGCGCGAGGACGAACTCTATGTCGCGGCAAAAGAGATGCAGGCGCCATTTGAATTAGTAAAAGAAGTTGCAGCTAATGGAAAGCTTCCTGTTGTTCTATTTACAGCTGGTGGAATTGCAACTCCTGCAGATGCGGCACTGATGATGAGAATGGGAGCCGATGGAGTCTTTATCGGTTCGGGTATTTTCAAATCAGGAAATCCAGCACAACGTGCGGCTGCATGCGTCAAGGCAACAACGTTCTTTGATGATGCCAAGGTATTAGCAGAAGTTTCTCGTGGCCTTGGTGAAGCAATGGTTGGAATCAACGTTGCAGATTTGCCAGCTCCACACCGCTTAGCCGAACGCGGTTGGTAATTATTTTCAATGAAGGTCGGCGTACTCGCACTCCAAGGTGATGTTCGCGAACATGTGAACTCACTGATTGCATGTGGCGTTTATCCAGCAACTATTCGACGGATTGAAGAATTAGATAATGTCGACGCACTGATAATTCCTGGGGGAGAGTCGACAACCATTGCTCAATTAGCAGAGCATTACCAATTACTTGAGCCGATTAAGGAAAGAATTGCGCACGGAATGCCAGCCTATGGTTCATGTGCGGGCATGATTTTGTTGGCAGATCGAGTCCTGGATGCAATTGAGGGACAAAAAACTTTTGGTGGACTCGATATAACAGTACGGCGAAATGCTTTTGGCCGACAGGTGGATTCATTCGAAAGTGATATTGATTTCCTTGACGGAGAAAATGAAAAAGTACATGCAGTATTTATTCGTGCGCCATGGGTTGAAGAAACCGGTAACGAAATCGCTACCTTAGCTAGCGTTATAGCACCCGATGGCACAACACATCCCGTTGCAGTAAGAAGCGCTACTCTCTTAGCAACCTCTTTTCACCCAGAACTTACAGGGGACTATCGCATTCATCGTTATTTCATCGAGGAAATCGCTCGCCCTGCCTTGATTTCACGTGGAGTGAGATAGTTTGCGATAAAGTACGCCCAGTTGAAAAATTAGTGAGGTGTGTAGATGTCAGGCCATTCCAAATGGGCGACGACCAAGCATAAAAAAGCGATTACTGATGGTCGCCGTGCTAAGTCATTTGCAAAGTTGATCAAAGGTATTGAAGTTGCTGCACGCAATGGAGGACCCGATGTCGATGGAAACCCAACACTTTTCGATGCCATAACAAAAGCTAAAAAGGCATCTATGCCAGCAGATAATATTTCACGAGCTGTCAAACGCGGAGCTGGACTTGAATCTGGTGGAGCTGATTGGCAAACAATTATGTACGAGGGTTACGGTCCAAGTGGCGTTGCCATCATGATCGAATGTTTATCTGATAACCGAAATCGCGCGGCGTCTGAAGTTCGCGTTGCAGTAACACGCAATGGTGGAAATATGGCAGATCCCGGTTCGGTCTCATACCTTTTCAATCGTAAAGGCGTCATTATTGTTTCAAAAAATGGTGGAGTAACCGAAGATAAAGTTTTAGAGGCCGTATTAGAAGCAGGAGCTGAAGAAGTAAACGATATGGGTGAGGCATTTGAAGTTGTCTGCGAAGCGAGTGATTTAGTTGCAGCACGTAGCGCCCTTCAAAGTGCTGGTATTGATTATGAATCAGCAGACTCTTCATTTTTGCCATCTTTGAGTGTGCCACTTGATGCCGAAGGTGCCGAAAAGGTTTTCGCGCTCATTGATGCCATTGAAGAACTCGATGATGTACAAAATGTGTATAGCAATTTCGATGTATCTGATGAGGTAATGGCGAACCTGGGATGAAAGTTTTGGGAGTTGACCCAGGGCTCACTCGTTGCGGCATAGGAATTGTCGAAGGAAAGGCTGGTTCACAACTCTCACTCGTTGGTGTTGGTGTTATTCAAACCGATTCGACAATGGCACTTGAACAACGGTTACTTGATTTGGATCGCCAATTAAATGAATGGATAAACCTTTATTCACCCGATGTCATTGCCGTAGAGCGAGTTTTTTCCCAGCACAATTTACGCACAGTCATGGGAACGGGCCAAGCTGCCGGAGTCGCACTTCTTCTTGCGGCAAAGGCAGGTATTCCAGTCGTGATGCATACGCCGAGTGAAGTAAAAGCAGCTGTCACCGGTTCTGGACGTGCAAATAAAAAGCAAGTCGCCGACATGGTGGTGCATATTCTCAAACTTGAAAGCGCACCTAAGCCTGTCGATAGCACGGATGCATTAGCCCTTGCCATTTGTAATATTTGGCGAGGCAGTGCTTCTTCTAAAATTGCTAACGCAGTAGCGGCAGAGAAAACTCGCTTACGTAAGTTGCGTACCCTGTGATTTCGTTACTGCGGGGCAGTGTTCGTTCCATATCTCATGATCGAGCCGTTATTGAAGTTCAGGGAATCGGATATAGCGTTCTTCTTACATCTACTACAAGCGCATCGTTGACAATGGGAGCAGAAGTTATTCTGCATACTTCCCTAGTTGTTCGCGAGGATTCATTGACTCTCTTTGGCTTTCTCGATGAGGAATCAAAATCTGTTTTTGAATTACTGCAAACAGTTTCGGGGGTCGGTCCTAAAGTTGCACTTTCGATTCTCGGCGCACTTTCTATAGAAGATTTATCTCGTGCAATAGCGCAAGAAAATGTTGGTGTGATTGAAAAGGTTCCAGGAATTGGCAAAAAGGGTGCTCAACGCATGATTCTTGAACTCAAAGGCAAGATGCAATTTGGGGGCACCCATCAATCAATGGCTGGCCACCAACCTGCTTGGCGCGAGCAATTAACAAGTGCTTTGGTCTCACTTGGTTTCACACCAAAAGATTCTGATTCTGCAATCAACGCCCTCGTTTCCCGCTTACACAATGAAGGTGTTGAACCCTCGAGTGTGGACATGAGTGAATTACTCAAGAGCGCTCTTCAAAATGGAAAGAGCATTCGCTAATGCAAGAGTCTTCCGAAGATCGTTTAGTGGCATCGAGTGCCCGCGGAGAGGAATCAATCCTCGAGAACGCGCTACGTCCGAAAACTCTGGGCGAGTTCATCGGCCAAGAGCGAGTGCGAGAACAAATCGATGTTCTACTTTCTGCAGCGCGCGCACGAGGCGCCAGTGCAGATCACATACTTCTCTCTGGTCCTCCAGGATTAGGTAAAACAACACTTGCCTTGATTCTCGCTTCAGAGATGCAAACACCTATTCGTATTACTAGCGGTCCTGCAATTACACATGCCGGTGATTTAGCAGCAATTCTTTCTTCGTTAGTCGAGGGCGAGATACTTTTTCTCGATGAGATTCACCGCCTTCCTAGGCCAGCTGAGGAGTTGCTCTATTTAGCGATGGAGGATTTTCGCGTGGATGTCGTTGTTGGCAAGGGTCCAGGTGCAACGGCGATTCCTCTGCAACTTCCACATTTCACATTAGTGGGAGCGACTACGCGCGCAGGGTTATTACCAAGTCCACTTCGAGATCGATTCGGCTTTACTGCGCACTTGGATTTTTATCAAGAAAGTGAATTGGAATTAGTACTGGTGCGCAGTGCGAAGTTGCTTGGTGTAGATATTGATACAAAAGCGGTTTCTGAAATTTCTCGTCGCTCCCGTGGAACTCCACGAATTGCAAACAGATTACTGCGTCGCGTTCGTGATTATGCACAAGTACAGGGCCGCTCCTCTATTACATTAGAGGATGCACGTAAGGCGTTGGAAATTTATGAAGTCGATGAAATTGGACTTGATCGACTCGACAGAGCTGTTTTGATTGCCCTTATCGAGCGATTCAATGGGGGACCAGTTGGGCTTTCTACTTTGGCTATTGCAGTGGGAGAAGAGATTGAGACAGTTGAATCTGTGGCAGAGCCATTCTTAGTCAGAAATGGATTTATGGCGAGAACGCCTCGAGGAAGAATCGCAACTGCCCTCGGTTGGAGCCATATCGGGCGTATTCCACCCGTTGGAATTGCAACCCTTTTCGACACACCTGCGCCTGACGCCTAGACTCTGCTCCCATGTCTACAACTAATAAACCAATCAAGACGGATGCACGCCCAGGACGCACACTTGCGATTTTGGCGTTCGTGCTTTTCGCACTCCTTGGCGCAGTCTTCATTCAAGGCGCAACAGCTGTGCGTTTAGGTCTAGACCTTCGCGGTGGAACGAGTGTGACTCTTCAACCTCGTATTGCTCCAGGGGAGAATGGAAAAGTTTCCAACGAGGCCATTGATCAAGCCGTCTCAATTATCCGTCAGCGCGTTAACTCATTAGGTGTTGCAGAAAGTGAAGTAACAGCGCAAGGAAGTGGTCTCAATCGTCAGATTGTTATTTCAGTACCTGGAGACACTGGTCGTCGTGTTGTAGAACTAGTAGGCCAAACTGCTGAATTGCGTTTTAGACAAGTACTTGCAGAAACAAATGGCACTCCAAATCCTGCCGACACATCAACTGCTGCAACTCCAGTACCGGGTGTAGCCCCTGATGTGAATGCTCGCTACGCAAAATTAGATTGTTCGATTGCAGCTAATCGTCAAGGAACTGGCAGCGATGTTGCTACTGCGCCAGTTGTTGCTTGTAGCCGAACTGGTGGAAACAAATACATTCTTGCTCCCGCTGAAGTTTTGGGACGCGAAGTAAGTAAAGCCTCTGCAGGTATCGACACTCAAGGCGGTAGTGCTTGGTATGTATCTCTTGTATTCAATGGTGAAGGCACAAAAGCATTCGGCGCACTCACTGCTCGTGTTACATCTCTTGCATCACCACGCAATCAAGTCGCAATTGTTCTCGACGGACTCGTTGTTTCAGCTCCACGAATAAATGAGGCGATCCCATCAGGAAACGCCCAGATCACTGGAAGTTTTACTCAACTTGAAGCTACCGATCTTGCAAATGTTTTGAAGTACGGTGCCTTGCCATTAGCTTTTGATCGCGGGGAAGTGCAGCAAATTTCACCAACTCTGGGTTCTGATCAACTCCGCGCAGGTTTACTTGCAGGAGCACTTGGTTTATTCCTCGTACTTCTCTATTCACTTCTCTACTATCGCGGTTTAGGCCTTGTAACAATTGGTTCTCTCCTTATTGCAGGAAGCTTGACTTACCTATTGTTCTTGTTGCTGGGTAAGTGGATTGGATTCACGTTGACTCTGGCCGGTATTGCTGGAGCAATCGTTTCAATTGGTATTACTGCTGACTCATTTATTGTCTACTTCGAACGTATTCGCGATGAAGTGCGTGAAGGACGTTCATTGCGTTCGGCAGTTGAAACTGGTTGGACACGTGCTCGACGCACAATCATTGTTGCTGACTTTGTATCGATTATTGCTTCGGTACTGCTCTACTTCTTTGCAGTCGGTGGAGTGCGAGGATTCGCTTTCACTCTAGGTCTCACCACATTGGTCGACTTGATTGTGGTCTTTACTTTCACAAAACCGATTGTGACCATATTGGCCAAACTCAACTTTTATAGTTCAGGACACGTGCTCTCTGGGCTATCGGGTAAAAGTCTTGGAACAATTTCTAACGCGAAGGAGGCATAACAATGTCATCACGTTCAAGTCTTGGTGGTCGTCTCTATCGCGGTGAAACTTCCGTAGATTTTATTGGCAAGCGCCGTCGCTGGTATGGCATTTCAGGATTACTGATCATCGCATCCATTGGTGCGCTCTCGATTCAAGGCCTTCACCTCGGAATTGAATTCAAGGGTGGATCTTCCTACATTGTTACTAAAGCAGGAGTCAGTGTTGCTGATGCACAATCTGCAGTTACCTCGGTTGGAATTACTGGTGAAACAATAATTCAAAAAATTGGTAGCCAGAAGGTTCGTATTCAAACTGGCGCTGTAACGAGTGCTCAATCAAATGCAATTCAAGATGCACTAGCAAGCAAGCTCGGTGTTTCGGTCGATTCTATTGATACTCAAATCGTTGGCCCTTCATGGGGTAAAGAAATTACTCGTAAAGCACTCTATGGTTTATTTGGATTCTTACTTGTCGTAATGCTCTATCTTGCAATGGCTTTTGAACCAAAGATGGCTATTGCGGCAATTGTTGCGGTAATCCACGACGTATTTATTACAGTCGGCATCTACGCCCTTGTTGGCTTCGATGTGACACCTGCAACTGTTATTGGATTCCTAACCATTCTTGGATATTCACTCTATGACACAGTTGTTGTCTTCGATAAAGTTCGAGAAAATACTCGCACAATCACAGCAACGTCGAAGAGCACATATTCACAAGCAGCAAATCTTGCAGTCAACCAAACATTGGTTCGCTCCTTCAATACTTCGCTTATCGCACTATTGCCAGTTGGTTCGATTCTCTTCGTAGGTGCCGGATTATTAGGTGCGGGAACACTAAAGGATCTCTCCCTTGCACTCTTTATTGGACTTGCAACAGGAACATATTCATCAATCTTTATCGCTACTCCAATTTTGGCGGTATTACGCGAGCGTGAACCTGCAATGCAAGCACTTGCTAAGCGAGTAGGAGCTCGTTCAGGAGCATCGGTAGTGGCAACGCAGTCTTCGAGTATTCAAGGTGGCGCTACAACGGCAGTCAAAGAACGTCGTGGTCCGCGCAATCAACCAAAGCGCAAAGGTCGCAAGTAAGGACGTGTAATACATGGATACTTTGATTGCACCGATTCTTAGTGCACTCAAAGAAAACCATGCGGGTGTTCCACTAGATAATGTCGAGCACGCTTTCCTGGTTGCTGAAAAAGCACATGAAGGCCAACTTCGTAAATCCGGTGACCGCTATATAACGCATCCAGTCGCAGTTGCTGGAATTTTGGCAGATCTAGGTCTCAATCCTCCAACAATTATTGCGGCGCTCTTACATGACACTGTGGAAGATACGCCATATTCACTAGAACAACTTCGAGCCGATTTTGGCGATGAGATTGCATCATTAGTAGATGGTGTTACAAAGTTGGACAAACTTACTTACGGCCCAACTGCTGAAGCAGAAACCGTACGCAAGATGGTTGTTGCGATGTCTCGTGACATACGTGTTCTGGTTATCAAATTAGCCGATCGACTTCATAATGCTCGTACCTGGAAATTTGTCTCTGCCGAAAGTGCTGAACGAAAAGCTCGCGAGACTTTAGATATTTACGCTCCTCTTGCACATCGCCTTGGTATGAATGCAATTAAATGGGAATTAGAAGACTTATCTTTCGCTGTTTTAGAGCCTAAGAAATATGAGGAAATTACTCGACTCGTTGCAGAGCGTTCACCAGCGAGGGAAGCTTTGAGTGAAGAAGTTATTGCTTCGGTGCGCGAGGATTTACTTCGCGATGGCATTGACGCGACAGTGACAGGTCGGCAGAAGCATTTCTTTAGTGTTTACCAAAAGATGGTTGTGCGCGGTCGTGACTTTAACGATATTTATGATCTTGTCGGGATTCGCGTGTTGGTTGAAGATGTTCGCGATTGTTACGCAGTTCTCGGTTCAATCCACGCCAGATGGAGTCCTGTACCTGGGCGTTTCAAAGATTACATTGCGATGCCGAAATTCAACCTCTATCAATCCTTACATACAACAGTGATAGGACCATCGGGCAAAGCAATTGAGATTCAGATTCGAACCTACGATATGCATTCGCGCGCAGAGTTTGGAATCGCGGCACACTGGAAATATAAACAAGGCAATGAGAGTGATTCAACGTCACCTGAAATGCTGTGGTTGCGCCAATTGCATGAGTGGCAGAAAGAGACAGAGGATCCATCTGAGTTTCTTGAAGCATTGCGTTTTGACTTAGGTTCTCCTGAAGTTTTTGTATTTACACCGAAAGGCAGCGTCATCGCCTTGCCCGGTGGTTCAACGCCAGTGGATTTTGCATATTCGGTGCATACCGATGTTGGTAATCGTTGTGCTGGAGCAAAAGTAAATGGTCGCTTGGTTCCTTTGGAATCTAAATTAGCAAATGGTGATGTAGTAGAGGTACTAACGAATAAGAGTGATTCGGCTAGCCCGAGTCGAGATTGGCTCAACTTTGTTAAGAGCCCTCGCGCCCGATCAAAAATCAAAGCATGGTTTAGTAAGGAGCGGCGCGAGGAAGCAATCGATGCTGGTCGAGAATCTATTGCTCGCCAAATGCGCAAAGCGGGTTTGCCTCTTCAAAAGATTTTTGCTGGGCATTCACTTTTGGAATTGGCACATGAATTGCGCTATCCCGATATTGAGGCACTGTATTCGGCAGTAGGAGATGGTCACGTATCTGCCGCTTCGATTATCGAAAAGCTTGTTGCATCGATAAGCGTTGAAGATTCACATCCAGAACCAACTATGGACGCGTTACCAACGCACATAACATCTTCTCGTCGATCAAGTAGTGCCGTGGAAGTAATCGGTGCGGGGGATGTTTTGGTAAAACTTGCGCGCTGTTGTACTCCTGTTCCTGGTGATTCGATTATGGGCTTTATTACTAAAGGCAGTGGAGTTTCAATTCATCGAGCTGATTGCATTAATGCACAAGATCTTCGCACTAATCAAGGGGAGCGAATCGTAGAAGTGCGCTGGCGTATCGGAGCTGCAAGTGTTTTCTTAGTCAATATTCAAGTAGAAGCTTTAGATAGAGCTTCATTACTGGCGGATGTGACCCGCACACTGGCTGATCAACATGTAAATATTTTAAGTGCAGCAGTGAGTACCTCAAAAGATAGAACGGCATTCTCGCGTTTTACTTTTGAAATGGCAGATGCGACACATCTCGATGCTGTACTGGGCGCAGTGCGGTCCATCGAAGGTGTCTACGATGTTTATCGAACCACTAACGCTTAGTTGAACTCAGCTAAACCCTTTTCAGCTTCGGCCAACCATACGCGACGAGCATCTGCAGATTCACGAGCTTCAGTAGCTTTCTTTTCATTTCCAGCGGCGCGTGCTTTCTCTGCCACTTTTTCATAATTAGCAATTGCCTCGCTCAGTTGTGTAACTACATCTTGTGCACGAGCTTTTGCAGCAGGATCGGTTTTGCGCCAAATTTCTGCTTCAGCTGACTTGATGGCATCTTCGACAACACGAACTCTGGCATCTAATGCGCTGCGCTTATCGCGGTGTGTCATACCAATTTTTTCCCATGCGCGTAAGTGATCACGCAGGGCGTTTTTAGCTGCCTTGAGGTCTGTGATGGGAAGGAGCGCTTCAATAAGTGGAATCAATTCCTCACGCTTTGCAAGATTTGTTGCCATAGTCAGATCGCGTTTTTCAAGATCAGCGATTTTTGCTGCAAAAAATGCATCTTGTGATTTCTTGAATTTAGCCCAGAGCTTTGTGTCATCACTTGGCTTTCCGCGTCCAGCAGCTTTCCATTGATCCATCAATGTTTTGAAAGTGCGCGCTGTGGCGACCCAATCAGTTGAGGTAGAAAGTTTTTCAGCTTGCGCCACAAGATCTTTCTTTGTTTCAGAAACTTTACCTTGCGTTGCCTCTAGTGATGCAAAATGCGTACGACGTCTCTTATCAAATTTATTGCGCGAGGAAGAAAAGCGCTTCCAAAGTTCGGCATCAGCGTTTTTCTCAAGACGTGGAGCCAATTTCCATTCATCAAGTAATTGCTTGAGACGATCTCCGGTGACTTTCCAATTTTCAGAAAGGGCAAGGGATTCAGCCTCAGCAACAATCTTCTCTTTCTCAACCAAAATTTGTTGGCGACGGGCATTTTTGGCAGCAATTTCAGCCGCCTTTTTAGCTTCGTATGCTTCTTTGTGGCCTTCGATTAACGGTTCGAGTTGTTCAACAGATGCTGCCAGAGCGCCAAGATCGCCGACACCGTTGAGTTCGCGAACTTGTTCACGCAATTTTTTTACTGCAGCATAAGAATCGGATGGAACCATTGCTCCACTTTTAATACGAGCAGCGAGTAGGGCGATCTCACCAGCGACTAATTCAAATTTTCTTACAAAGTAAGCGAGTGCTTCTTCATCACTTTTGCCCGGATACGAACCAACTGCTTTTTCGCCATCAGGTGTTCGTACATAAACCGTTCCATCCTCGCCAACTCGGCCAAATTGTGAAGGATCTCCAATAAGTGCACTTGCAGCAGAAGGAGCTATGGATTGTGGATTGAAATCGGACATGGTTTATGTTCCTTTCAGCGCGGTGGCCTCGTTACCGAGAACTTCGCTATGGTTTCAACTCCTAAGATTTCTAGCCTTAGGTAGCGGTGATGGATGAAGCGACGTGAAGGGCTAAAAGGTACCCTGTCCAACGGGGTTGGCGTCAATCGCCCATGTGCCATGAAATTTCACGCTTATTATTCAAGGAAAGGTTGGGCCCAGATGCTGGTGACAGGCTTTGCCGCCCCTATGTTTGCTACGAATACGTGGATTATCGCCTCAGCACAAGGAAGTGAATGCCTCATTTTTGATTGCGGTATGCCCGATGTTTCAGGCCAAGTTCACGAAGAGATCGAAAGGTTCAACCTCAAACCGGTGGCGATTATTGCTACGCACGGACATCTAGACCATACATTTTCTATTGCGCCAATTGCAGATGGATATTCAATTCCTACATATGTTCATAGCGAGGATCGGATATTGCTGACTCAACCTCAACGTGCTCTCAGCGCCGAATTTGCTGCGACATTAGGTGATAAAAAGTTTATTGAAGCCCGCGATGTACGAGAATTGCGCAATGGTGATGAGGTGGAGATTGTGGGAATGAAAGTTCGCGCCTTTCACGCACCCGGTCACACTCGTGGCTCCATGATTTTCACAATCGATGATGAGGTATTGGTCAGCGGAGATGTTCTCTTTGCAGGCTCTATCGGGCGCACAGATCTGCCAACAGGATCTACTAAGGATATGGAAGCTAGTTTGCGAAAGAAAATTTTGCCGCTCGATGACTCTCTGCGAGTTCTACCTGGACATGGCGCCGAAACGACAATCGGGCATGAGCGTCGAACTAATCCATATTTGAAGAATTTTTCTAAACCGTCCTCAATGAATAAAGGTCGCTTCTAAATGAAGAAAGAAAAAATTCAAGCTCCTAAAGGTGTGAGTGAATATGTTCCGCCAGCATCACGAGAGTTCGAATGGGTACGTGAAAAATTAATTACACCTGCTCGCATGGCTGGTTATTCACTCATGGAATTGCCAACTTTTGAAGATACTCAATTATTTACTCGTGGAGTCGGCGAATCAACAGATGTAGTTTCAAAGGAGATGTACACATTTGAAGATCGTGGTGGCAGGTCTATCACTTTGCGTCCCGAGGGTACGGCTGGCGTAATGCGTGCGGTGATTGAACATAATTTGGATCGTGGTCAATTGCCAGTGAAAGTTTGGTACTCAGGAGCATTCTTTCGTGCAGAAAGACCACAGGCTGGTCGTTACCGTCAATTTTATCAAGTTGGTATTGAAGCAATTGGATTAGATGACCCTGCAATAGATGCAGAAGTAATTGCAATTGCGGATCAGGGTTTTAAATCATTAGGCCTCAAGCGCTACCGATTAGAGATTACTTCCCTCGGTGATAGCGCATCACGGGCCGCTCATCGCATTGAACTCGATAAATATATTTCAACTCTCGACTTAGATGAGGCTACCTCCCAACGCGCAAAAATAAATCCACTTCGCCTCTTTGACGACAAGCGTGATGAAATAAAAAAGCTTATGACTAAGGCCCCGCTTCTTATGGATTATTTATCGCAAGAATCGATGACACATTTCACTGAAGTTCAAAGTCATTTGAAGGCACTCAAGATTTCATTTGTAATCAATCCTTATATGGTTCGTGGTCTGGACTACTACACAGGTACTACTTTTGAATTTATACATGAAGATCTGGGCGCACAATCCGGAATCGGCGGTGGCGGTCGATACGACGGCTTGATGGAGCAACTCGGTGGCCAAGCCCTTTCAGGTATTGGATTTGGTCTAGGTGTAGATCGCGCATTACTTGCAGCACGTGCAGAAGAGGTTGTTCCGGTTGAAACTTTTACATCGCAACTTTTTATTATCCCGTTAGGGGCGCGGGCGAAAAGTGAGGCACTTGTAATCGCATCCCAATTGCGTGGACACGGCCATGTAGTCGAAATTGCTTTTGGGGAACGCGCACTCAAGGGTGCTATGAAAGCGGCCGATAAGAGTGGGGCAAAATTCGTAGTAGTCCTCGGGGATAGCGAACTTTCCAGCGGAAGTGTTGAACTCAAAGAGATGTCTAGTGGAGATTCAAAATCCGTTAGGATTATCTCCTTACACGAAGCGCTGTAATCACTCCAGAGTTGACGACTGATCGGAAAAATTGATTTCATCATGATGAGAACACACGGCGCTGGTTCATTGCGCAAAAGCGATGCGGGCACAGTAGTCACACTTGCTGGTTGGGTTTCTCGTCGACGCGATCACGGCGGAGTTGCCTTTATAGATTTTCGAGATGCATCGGGGTGGGTGCAAGTTGTTATTCGCGATGAAGCTATGGCTGGTTCCTTGCGCGCTGAATGGTGTTTGCAGATAACTGGTGAGGTTGTGAGTCGACCTGCAGGCAATGAAAATCCTGGCGTAGAGACTGGTGAGATTGAAGTAATGGGCGATGCAATCGTGGTTCTCAGCGAATCTGCTCCACTGCCATTTCCTATTGATAGCGGTGATGATTCTGATATTAATGAAGAAGTACGCCTGAAATATCGCTACTTAGATTTGCGTCGCGAAAAACCGGGAGCCAATTTACGTTTGCGCTCAAAAGTTACATCCACAATTCGCTCGGTCATGGATGAAGAAGCATTTCTTGAGATTGAAACACCTTACTTGACGCGCTCAACCCCCGAAGGTGCACGCGATTTTCTGGTTCCAGTTCGACTCCAGCCTGGAAGTTGGTATGCACTTCCACAATCACCACAACTCTTTAAACAATTATTGATGGTTGCGGGAATGGAAAAGTATTACCAGATAGCACGTTGTTTTCGTGATGAAGATTTCCGTGCAGATCGACAACCCGAATTTACACAATTAGATATTGAAATGTCTTTTATTGACCAGGAAGATATTTTGGCTGTCGCAGAAAAGATTGTTGCAAAGGTTTGGAAAGAGGTAGCCAACTACGAGATTGCGCTGCCACTGAAACGAATGACATATGCCGATGCAATGTCGCACTATGGTTCTGATAAACCTGATTTGCGTTTTGACTTGAAGTTGCAAGAGCTCACTTCTTTTTTCGCACAGACACCTTTTAGAGTCTTTCAAGCACCATATGTCGGCGCAGTGATCATGCCAGGGGGAGCGGACTCACCTCGTCGCGAACTCGATGCTTGGCAGGATTGGGCTAAGGCGCGTGGAGCCAAAGGACTTGCTTATATTTTGGTTAATGTAGATGGCACTCTTGGCGGCCCAGTCGCTAAAAATCTTTCAGATAGTGAGCAGGCGACAATAGTTGCGCAGGTAGGAGCGAAGCCGGGAGATGCAATATTTTTCGCTGCAGGGGAGCGCACGGCTTCACTCAATCTTTTAGGCGCCGTGCGTCTAGAAGTTGGAAAACGTTGCGGGCTAATCGCACAGGACACCTGGGAATTCCTCTGGGTTATAGATGCACCAATGTTTGAGCCAACAGATAATGGTGGATGGACAGCGGTGCATCATCCATTTACAGGTCCAAAGCCTGAATTTGCACGCACCTTCGCGCAAGATCCAGCAAGCGCTCTTGCCTATGCCTATGACATTGTTTTAAATGGAACTGAATTAGGGGGAGGATCTATTCGTATCCATGATCGCCAAGTACAAAAAGATGTTTTCTCGGTTATAGGCCTAAGCGATGAAGAAGCGGCAAGTAAATTTGGATTCTTACTTGAAGCATTCAACTATGGTCCGCCGCCACATGGCGGTATCGCACTTGGCCTAGATCGAGTCTGTGCTTTGCTCAGTGGCTCTGATTCCATTCGAGAAGTAATTGCTTTCCCAAAGACAGCAAGTGGCGGCGACCCATTGACCGGAGCTCCAACTCCGATAACACCAGCCCAGCGAAAAGAGAGCGGTATAGATGGCGCTCCGAAGGGAATTTAGAGAGAATCTGCTGGTGAAAAAATCACTTTCTCTCTTCGTCGCTTCTCTTCTGACAATTACGCTCAGTGCATGTGGCGTGCAGTCTCAAATATATTCTTCTTCAAAGCGTGAAGGTGTTTATTACTCAGTACCAAAGGATTGGAACACAATCTCTGAGGCAAAGCTCAACGCCTATGAAATCAAGAATGCAAAAGGGTCTGCGGTAGATCGACAGGCACTTGTGAAATGGCAGAGCGCGTTTTCAACTGATAAGAAAACTACTCCTTCTGAAATTTTTGCAATTGGTGCTCCAGAAAAACCGTTGGCATTTGCCCGTGTTCGGTCGCTGTCAATAGATGAACTTAATGCTGTTTCTTATAACGTTTTACGCGATGTCATTGTTCCACTTTCCGAATGGGTAAATAGTCCCACCGCCGATACTCCTGTCTATAGCATCGAGAGTGATCAGGAAGTCGTTGAAAAAGGCGCGAGGGGCGTGCGAACAATTTTCTCATTTACGCATTTGGGTGTCTCTCAAACAATTGATCAGACTGCAATGCTCTCAAATGATCATTCAACAATGTATTTATTCATTATCCGTTGTACCAGTGCGTGTTATGCAAAGAATAAAAAAATCATGACCCAAATTTCCAATTCGTTTACCGTAAGGGGAGCCAAGTGAGTGAAGTAGATATCGTCACGAGCAGAAAACGTGACTCGGATCGTAGAACGCGAATTCATCTTTCGTTCTTTGATCGCACAAAGTTCTTCCTACTTTTCGGACTAGTTTTTCTAATTTTAGTCTGGTCAAACTTGGCTGATAATCCAATCTTGAGTGTCAGTGATAGTGTCAAAGAAGTTTCATCCAGCAAATCGTGGATTTTGGCACTCGTTGTTATTGAAGTCTTGCGTCAAATACACTTCGGACTTGCCGAAATTTTGGCTCCCTATCACGGTGCATGGCAAAAATATTTTTCCTTTATGGATCGACAAATTCATCGATTGAGTGATTGGTCAAGGTTTCGACTATCGCGCGTTATAAAATGGCTTTTAGTATTGGTTTTGGTCTCAGTTGTATTGGGAGCGGTTTATAAAGAGACCCCTATCCGAGCACTTTTCTTGGCTCCGAAAGCTTTCATTAGTGCGCTTCCAATGTTGGGTCAGCTTCTCTTTGCAGTCTTCTTTGTCATCATTCAATTTGGAGCGATTTTTTGGTTTCTAAGTCGAGGGGGAGTAGATACATATTTCCCTGACGACATTCGTACGCGATTTACCGATGTATGGGGACAAGACCATGTTCTCAATCGCATCCGTGAAAACCTTTTGTTTTTGGAAAAGCCAGAAGAGATTGAAAAACACGGTGGTTATGTTCCGGGAGGACTACTTCTATGGGGTCCTCCAGGAACTGGTAAAACTCTCATGGCTGAATCTATGGCTGGTGAAACTGGAAAGCCGTTCGTCTTTGTAGATCCAGGTGCTTTTACAAATATGTTCATGGGTGTTGGAGTGCTAAAAGTAAAGGGGCTTTTTAGAAAACTTCGCAAACTCGCGCTTCGCTATGGTGGAGTTGTCGTTTTCTTCGACGAAGCGGACTCATTAGGAAATCGCGGAATTATTTCCTCAGGTGGACAGCAAAGATTTGACGCGAGTTCCACTGCAGGAATTTTTGGTGATGCCTGTCATGGCGGGGCATATTTATCGGCGGCTTCTGCTTCGGCTTTAGTTCACGAAAAATTTGTTATGGGCGGTGCAGCTGGTGCGGGCGGAGGGGGCGGGACAGGAACTCTTCAAGCGTTGCTCACCGAATTATCTGGATTAAAAAAACCGCGAGGCTTCTTCAATCGCATTGTGCGACGAACTCTTGGCATGCGTCCAAAGAATCCTCCGAAATATCGCATCCTGGTTGTTATGGCTACCAATATGCCAGAAGCACTCGATGAGGCGCTGCTGCGTCCAGGTCGTATCGATCGCATGTATCGAGTTGGTTATCCCAGCAAAGCGGGTCGAGTTCGTACGTATGAAGGATATCTAGCAAAGGTTTCACATTCACTCACAGCCGATGAGATTGATAAGTTGGCAACGATTACTCCCTATGCAACGGGTGCCACAATTAAAGACACTATCAACGAAGCTCTCATTATTGCGATTCGTAATGGAAGACAATCCATCGAATGGCAAGATGTTGTAAAAGCAAAACAGCAAAAGGAACTCGGACCTTCAGAGGATGTCGAATATATAGAACGCGAACGTCACGCTGTGGCAGTCCACGAGGCATGTCACGCAGTGATGGCGCATCGTGTACGCCAACACATGGCAATTGATTTAGCAACAATCGAAAAGGGTTCTGATTACTTAGGAATGGTTGCAAGCATTCCACCAGATGATCAGTTCACTCGTTGGCGCACAGAATATGAGTCTGACATTCTCGTTTCCTTAGCATCATTAGCAGGGGAGCGTATGTTCTTCGATGGTGACAACTCATCAGGTGTATCTGGAGATTTGGAGAGCGCAACTACAATTGCATCACTGATGGAAGGACATTGGGGTATGGGTTCAACTATTTCCTCACATGCCTCTAATCGCAGATTTGAAGTTGGAGCACCTGGTGGTGGTAAAGGAAAAGATGACACTGCGAAACAAATACGTCATGCACTCAGTGATCGAATCGAAGACAATCTCACCGGTCTACTTGCCAAAGCGCAAGAAATACTTATTGCTAATCGCAAAGAAGTTTTATCGTTAGCACACGCATTAGAAACTCATAAAACTATGAGTGGCGAAGATGTTGCAGCTGTCATCGATGGTGTCAAAGGATCACTCGTAGATGGTCGCCCATATCTGGAGAGTGAACTACAACTTAGAATTGAGAAATACCACGAAGCATCTCTGGTAGCCCATCGCAATCACCGAACACCTGATATAGCCCTGCCTGTTATCGCATAATTCACGCCTACTTTCGGGTAGGCTGGCGTTATAGCGTAGAAGTAGAAAAGGAACAGGAGGTGCATGATGGGACCAGGAGGCATTGCAACAATTATTGCCGCTTGTTCATTACTCATTATTGCCACCGCTATCGGTTATGTAGTGATTCGTGTCGGTCGTTTTATAGATCAAGCGAAGCTTTCGCTAAAAACCATGACTGATGAAACTGCACCACTCATTGATGAGGTTCATACGACAGTTACTTTGGTCAATGGACCATTACATAGTCTCAATCGCATCACGAAAAATATTGAAGAAATTTCTACAAAAGTTACAGATACAACTTCTAGCTTCATGGATAAGGGTGGTCCAGCGTTGAAAGTTGCAGGCGCTCTCTTGAGCGCTGCACAAATGAGTAAAGGGCGTTCAAAAAAGAAGAAGAAGGCTGAGTGATTCGCAACTGTGGAATCCGCCGAGATCCGTTCGCGCTGGCTGCGCTTCTTTGAAAATGGTAATAGTCAGGGTTTAACCCACACTGTTATTCCTTCAGCTTCTCTTATTGCCGATGATCCAAATCTATTGTTGGTTAATGCTGGAATGGTCCCATTCAAACCCTTTTTCCTGGGAGAAATAACTCCGCCCTACAAACGCGCAACATCGGTTCAGAAATGTGTTCGAACTTTAGATATTGACGAGGTTGGAAAAACAACCCGTCACGCTTCCTTTTTTCAAATGTGTGGAAATTTTTCATTCGGTGATTACTTCAAAGAAGGTGCAATATCGCTGGCATGGGAGTTATTGACTGGCTCAGTAGAACATGGTGGATACGGTTTCCCTGAAGATCGCTTATGGGTAACTGTCTATCTTGATGACGATGAAGCAGCAGATATATGGCATAAAAAAATCGGAGTTCCATTAGAGCGAATTCAACGACGTGATATGGCAGATAATTTTTGGTCGATGGGTGTACCGGGACCGTGTGGTCCTTGTTCCGAAATTTATTATGATCGAGGTCCAGCCTATGGAATAGATGGCGGCCCGATAGCTGATGAAAATCGTTATATGGAAGTATGGAATCTAGTGTTCATGCAAAATGAACGTGGCGTAGGTTCTGGAAAAGATGACTTCCCAATTCTTGGAGAATTGCCAGCAAAGAGTATTGACACAGGACTTGGTTTAGAACGCATGGCTGCACTTTTGCAAGGAGTTGAAAATATTTACGAAATCGATACCACTGCCCAAATTCTTAACAAGGCGTCGGCTCTCACTGGAGTTACCTATGGTCGGGACGAAAAATCAGATATCTCACTTCGTGTCATCGCAGATCACGCACGTACTTCAGCAATGCTCATTGGCGACGGAGTCACTCCAGGTAATGAAGGACGTGGCTATGTTCTACGTCGAATGATGCGACGAACTATTAGAAATATGCGTTTACTCGGGTCTCATGATCCAATAATGAGTGAGCTAACTCTTGCAGCCATTGGCGCAATGGGACCGCAATATCCAGAGCTGGTCTCGGATTCGCAAAGAATTTTGTCGGTCTCTGTCTCAGAAGAGGAAACATTTTTACAAACTCTCAAAAGTGGCACGCAGATTTTCGATGTAGCTAGCGCTGCACTAAAAAAATCTAAGCGAACGACCTTGCCAGGGGAAGAAGTTTTCAAACTTCATGACACATATGGATTCCCTTTTGACCTCACACTCGAAATGGCGCGCGAAGAGGGCTTAGAAATTGATACCGAGGGTTTTACGCGTTTGATGAAAGAACAGCGTGATCGCGCAAAAGCTGATGCTCGCTTGAAGAAGAGTGGTCACACAGATTTGACGGTCTATCGGGGCATTGCAGATAAATCAGGCTCCACGCAATTCGTCGGGTATACGCACAGAGAGAGTGAGGCCTCGATTAGAGCGATTATCGTCGATGGCCTTCGAGTCTCAACGGCGCAAAGTGGCGATGATGTTGAAGTCGTTTTGGATCGAACACCTTTTTACGCTGAAGGCGGCGGACAACTTGCAGATGGTGGAACTCTTACTTTGGCATCCGGTGCGGTTGTAGAGATTGATGATGTGCAAACTCCGGTACCTGGAATTTCAATTCATAGAGGTCGAGTAATTAGTGGATCGATTGAAGAATCATCTCAACTTTTGGCCACTATCGATATAACTCGCCGTCAAGCAATATCGCGTGCACACACCGCAACTCATATGGTGCACAAAGCTTTTCGTGAAATTTTAGGTGAGACTGCAACGCAAGCGGGATCAGAGAATTCCCCCGGACGTTTCCGTTTTGATTTCCCGGCAACAGGGGCAGTACCAATGAGTGTGCTCAATGATGTGGAATCACGAGTCAATTCCCTGCTCCTAGATAACTTAGAAGTAAGTGCTCAAGTAATGTCACAGAAGGAAGCCAAAGAACTTGGTGCCATGGCACTCTTTGGTGAAAAATATGGCGATCGTGTTCGCGTAGTTAGTGTGGGCGATTGGGCTCGTGAATTATGTGGAGGTACTCACGTTTCCCAATCGGGTGAACTCGGTGTTGTAAAACTTCTTAGTGAATCATCAATAGGCGCAGGAGTGCGAAGGGTTGAAGCCCTGGTAGGTGCAGATGCATATAATTTCTTAGCCCGCGAGCACCTCTTGTTGAATTCATTGACTGAAATAGTTAGAGGAGCACGAGTAGAAGAACTACCAGAGCGTATCTCGGATCTGATTTCAAAGATCAAAGATATTGAGAAGGAATTAGCAACACTTCGCTCGAAAGATGCTTTAGGTAAAATATCTGATTTGGCAAAGTCGAGTATCAAGATCAAGGACTCAAATGTTATTTCTGCGCATTTATCCGATGGTATATCTGGAGATGATTTACGCACGATTGCTTTAGATTTACGAAATAGAAATACGAATTCAGTCGTTGCATTGGTAAGCGTCAATGAAGGCAAAGCGGTATTAGTTGTCGCCACAAGTGAAGAGGCGCGCGCCCAAGGTTCTAAAGCAGGTGCGCTAGTAAAAGCTGGCTCCATAATTTTGGGCGGTGGCGGTGGCGGTAAAGACGATTTCGCTCAAGGGGGTGGAGTCGATGTGTCAAAGATTCCGCAAGCACTCGAAGCAATCAATAAATCTTTAGCAGGCTAGTCAGATGCAAAAAGGCCGTCGAATAGCATTTGATTACGGCGATGTACGAATTGGTGTAGCGATCTGCGACCCCGATGCAATTTTATCGACTCCTTTGGCCACATTGCAGGCGCAATCGAAAGATCTTTTTGTACAGATAATGCAGATTATCGATGAGCACGAACCAATTCATATTTACATTGGTAAGCCCACTTTGCTCAATGGAAACGAGGGTGCGGCAGTGAGCAAAGTTGAAGTGTTCGTTGAAAAATTAAGGGAGAAGTCAGCAATCCCAATTTCGATGGTCGATGAGCGTCTATCGACGGTTTCGGCGATGAAAGATATGAGAAGTGCTGGAGTCAATGCCAGGGATGCAAAGAGTTCAATTGATGCAATGGCTGCGGTCGCTATTCTAGAACAAGGGTTGGCAATTGAGCGGTCAAAGAAAATATGAAAAGGTTACTGATGGCAGGCGTACTCATTGTTGCGCTGACATTTGGAATTCATCTCATACGCGCGAGCAATGGTAGTGCGCCGGATTTTGCTACGGCGATAATTTCTAACAGCTCCCAAGAGAAACTAGTCGAGATTCCCAGTGGTGCTAATGGAATTCAAATCGCACGGATTTTGACGGCCGCGGGAGTAGTTAAATCATCATCAGCTTTTTTTGGAGTAGCGGTAGCAGATACTCGTTCAACGAGTATCGCTCCAGGGACTCATCGACTAACAATTGGTATTTCTTCGAGACAAGCTTTAGCGCAATTGTTAGATTCTAAACGTATGCCTAACTTGCTCAATATTTTCGAAGGTGAATGGAACTCCGAGATATTTTCAGACTTGAAAGGTAGAGGGTTCTCTCAACAAGAAATTGATGCAGCTTTAGCCAAAGTAACGCTGCCTGCTGGCTATAAATCTTTGGAAGGTATGTTATTTCCCGCGCAATATAATTTCGCCAAAGAAAGTACTCTCCCTCAAATTTTTCAGGCCATGGTTGATCGCTTCGTTACCGAGTCAAAAGCTGCAAAATTGAACTTGGGTCTCAAGGGATTGAGACCGCAAGATCTTTTGATCATCGCTTCCATCATTCAAGCAGAAGGTGATACAAAAGATTTCCCAAAGATATCTCGCGTTATCCGAAACCGTTTAGCAATTAGCATGCCATTACAGTTGGACTCGACCGTTCATTATGTAAAGAAAACTCGAGGTCAGGTATTCCTCAGTACGCAAGCAACTTTGACTGATTCGAAGTACAACACGTATAAGCATTATGGATTACCACCAGGACCTATAGGAAACCCTGGCCGTGCTGCAATCGATGGGGCTATGGCACCGGCAGTTGGGGATTGGCTATTCTTTATAACAGTAGCTCCTGGTGATACGCGATTCACCAAGAGCAATGAGGAGTTTCTACAATGGAAATCCCTCTATGAAAAAAATCTTCGGGCCGGAGCTTTTGAGGTGAAAAAATGATCAGAGCAGCAGTTCTGGGCTCGCCTATCAACCATTCACTATCACCACTTTTGCATACCAGCGCTTATGCAGAATTAGGAATTGAGAATGACTATAGCGCGATAGAAGTTGGTTCAGGGGAGTTGCAAGAATTTTTAACAGGTAAAGAGAACGGTTGGACTGGTTTTTCGCTGACCATGCCCCTGAAGGAAGAAGTTTTGAAATTAGCCGATGTGGTTGATCCCATTGCTGCTCGAATAACTTCTGCTAATACTTTATTTCGAAGAGATGGAAAATGGATAGCCTCGTCAACCGATCTCACTGGTGTTATCTCTGCACTTAATTCGCGCGGTTTTGAGTCTGGTAGTAAAGCAATAATTTTGGGAGCCGGAGCAACTGCGCGTGCGGTTGCAGGCGCGCTAGATTCTCGAGTAGATCACATTCAGGTTATCTCACGAAATCCCGAACGTGAAGATGCAATGCGTGCCTGCGTTCTCACTTCTACAATTGAATTCTCTCCATGGGAATACACGGCTGGTATTTCTAAAGCAGATTTATTAGTAAACACAACCCCGTTGTACGGAGCCGATCTCTTTGTCGATTACTTGCCCTCAAAGATTGACTCTCTATTTTTCGAAGTACTTTATAAGCCATGGCCGTCACTCTTGCTGGCAGGATGGAAAGAGAGAGGGGGAGAGAGCCTCGATGGTATTGACTTGTTAGTTCATCAGGGCCTGGATCAAATTGAACTTTTTTCTGGAAGAACTTTCGATAGAGCTGCGATGGCTCATTTTCTTCGTAGAAAAGCACTTGCGACTTTGGAATAATCCACACCCCAGCTCGATTTCGTTTCTCGCCTTGTTTGTGAATTACGCTCGGAAAATGATGATTTTCATCTTTATCTTATTCGCAGTGAAAATTTCTACTTCCGATTTTTTGGCTCATCTAATACGTAATCGAGATGTCGCGATTTTGCTGCTGGTCTCGTTAGGGCTAACGATTCGACACCCTTGGATGTATTGCGTAACCCTTACTTTTTCATTCATGATTTTGTTTATCGTTCATGCAATTTTTGCAATTGGTATGGGAGATGTGAAACTGATATCAGTTCTGATTGCCATCATGGCGCCGCAGACTTTCAATGACATTTCAAAGATAGCAATACTTCTGATGATCACCTCAATAGTTGTCGCGATTCCTTACATTGTTGTAAGCCACTCACTTCGCCTTCGTATTCCGTGGGCTCCCTCACTATTTCTTGCCACAATCCTTTATATGGCCACGAGATAGCGCTTGTATCTGACACAATACGTCTATGAGATGGTTGAGCGCGGGGGAATCACACGGTCAGGCTCTGAGTGGAATCCTTGAAGGTATTCCTGCTTCGGTAGAAATCACAAGTGCGGATATTGATAAACATTTAGCCCGTCGCAGACTCGGTTTCGGACGAGGCGCGCGTCAAAGTTTCGAAAGCGACAAGGTAACTATTCTCGGAGGAATCAGATTAGGTCGCACTCAAGGTGGTCCCATCGCAATTCAAATTGGAAATTCCGAATGGCCAAAATGGGAAAAAGTAATGTCAGCGGATCCAGTCGAGGATCATGAGATCGAAAATTTAGCTCGCAATGCTCCACTTACTCGTCCACGCCCTGGCCACGCTGATCTTGTTGGAATGCAAAAATATAATCTCGATGACGCGCGCCCTATTTTAGAACGTGCAAGTGCTCGAGAAACTGCAGCCCGTGTTGCACTCGGTGCCGTGGCGCGACTATTTTTAGAGCAAGCTGTTGGAATTCAAATCATCAGCCATGTTTTATCAATTGGAAGCGTCCGCGTTCCAGATCAAACACCACTTCCAACTGCCGCCGATTTAGATCGAATTGATGAAGATCAAGTTCGGTGCGCAGATCCAACAACAAGTGCACTTATGATTAAAGAGATTGAATCAGCACATCGTGATGGCGACACTTTAGGTGGGGTGGTAGAAGTTTTGGCATTCAATATGCCGCCTGGATTAGGTTCACATGTTCATTGGGATCGACGTTTAGACGCTCGCTTAGCTGGTGCGGTTATGGGTATTCAGGCAATCAAGGGAGTGGAAGTGGGCGATGGTTTCGCTACGGCTACTCGTCGAGGATCTGTGGCACACGATGAAATTGAAAAGAATTCTCGGGGAGAAATTGTTCGTAGAACCGATCGCGCAGGAGGAACTGAAGGCGGAATGTCTAACGGTGAAATTTTGCGTGTACGCGCTGCAATGAAACCAATCTCTACCGTTCCAAAGGCATTAGACACAATTGATGTCGCAACAGGGGAGCCAGCAAAGGCAATAAACCAACGTTCAGATGTCTGCGCAGTTCCTGCCGCTGGTGTCGTTGCTGAAGCTATGGTGGCACTTGTGTTAGCAGAAGCTGTACTTGAGAAATTTGGTGGAGATAGCGTTACTGAAACACGTAGAAATTTTGAGTCATATATGCAGAATCTAAATTTCAAATAACAATGCCGCTCATAGTTCTTTTAGGTGCCCCAGGTGCGGGTAAGAGCACTATAGGTTTGATGCTGGCTAAAGAATTGAAGTTGGACTTCGTCGATACCGACAAGGAAATTGAGAAAACAAGTGGGATGAGTGTTTCGCAAATTTTTATTGAAGAGGGTGAAGAGAAGTTTCGCGCTCTTGAAATGGAAGAGCTTAAGAAAGGTCTCAACAGTTCTGCTGGAGTTCTATCTCTAGGAGGAGGAGCGCCAATATCGCAAGAGGCACAGACGCTATTAAAGGATTCTGTGAGCACTAAGATTTTTTTGGATGTTTCGCTAGCTACGGCCGCTCCGCGCGTAGGTTTCAACCGAGATAGACCCTTACTGCTTGGAAATCCTCGTGCGCAATGGCAAGCCTTACTCGAAAAGCGCAGACCTATTTATGAACAAGTCGCTGATCACATTATCAATGTTGATCATGGTAAACCAAGCGCGATTGTTTCCGAGATTGTAGGGTTATTGAAATGAGTCTGATAAAGATTTCGGCAGAGCATCCCTCCGAGGTTCATATAGATGATAATCATTGGAAAGCGCGCTTACAAAATATTGTGCAAGATCGCTCACGCGCTGCACTAATTATTAGTAGATCCCTGGCATCACGAATTGATACTAATTTTGATATCGATTGCGAGATACACATTTTCGAGATTCCAGATGGCGAAGAAGGAAAAAGCGCCCAGACTCTTATAAAACTCTGGGATTGGTTAGGGGCGGCGGGATTTACGCGAAGTGATTTGATTGTTGGTATCGGTGGTGGAGCCACTACAGATATTGCAGGATTTGCAGCTGCGACATGGTTGCGCGGCATAGATTGGGTAGCAATACCAACAAGTGTTGCTGGAATGGTTGATGCCGCGATTGGTGGCAAGACAGGTATGAATAGTGATTACGGTAAGAACCTCATAGGCGCATTTCATTCACCCACACACGTCATTATTGATACGACATGGCTAAAGACACTCTCGGATCGAGATTTCTCGGCAGGGCTCGCCGAAGTTGTAAAGTGTGGATTCATATCGGATACGAAAATTTTGGATTTGGTGAAGGGTAAGAGCGTCAAAGATATTCGAGAAGATCAGAGCCTAGTTACTGCCTTGATAACCGCAGCGGTAACGGTAAAGGTGTCTGCTGTGGAGAAAGATTTTAAGGATAATTTTTATAGAGAGATTCTCAATTACGGACACACATTGGGACATACAATCGAAATTGATAGTAAATATTCACTGCGTCATGGAGAAGCGGTAGCTATAGGTATGGTTTTTGCCGCTGAACTTTCATACGCATTCGGCAAACTTGATTCGTCTATTGTGGAACTACATCGTGAGATTTTGGGCAATCTTTCACTACCAATTTCATATAAGCGCGATGCCTGGCAGCGTCTCTACCCTTTACTTTCCCTCGATAAGAAGGCGCGTGGTCGAGCGATTCGTTTCGTTACTTTAAATGCACTGGGCGAAACGAATCGACTTGAAGCTCCAAATGAAAGCGAACTGAGAGTCATTTATGAGAGGGTTAGCAAGTGAAAATTCTTGTCATCAACGGTCCCAATTTAGCCCGCCTCGATATCCGTGATTCCTCTATCTATGGCGATCTCAATTACAACGAACTAGTAATGATGATAAAGAATGCAGCTTCACTCAATGGATTCGATGCCGATGTGCGACAAAGTGATGATGAAGCGACAATTATTGGTTGGCTCCATGAATGCGCTGATGGCAACATTCCAGTCATTATCAATCCTGCGGCCTTCACTCATTATTCTTACGCGATTCGTGATGCCGCAGAGTTAGTGAAGGCGCCTCTGATTGAAGTTCATGTATCCAACCCGCTCGCCCGGGAAGAGTTTCGTCACACTTCAGTAATATCTGGTGTTGCTACAGGAACGATTGCCGGCTTTGGTCCTAATTCATATGCGTTGGCTTGTGTTGCGCTAAAAAATCTCCTGGGCTGAGCAAGGCACAGCGGTATTTTTCACGCGTGGCTACGGGTATCCTTGACCGTATTGATTACCGAAATCGGTAACCAGCCAGCAAGATAAATTGCACGGGCTGTGAAATTATGAAAGCGCGAGGCGATTCACCGTGGCAACAACAAGTGATCTAAAAAATGGCATGACACTCGATATTGAAGGTCAACTTTGGAATGTCATTGAATTTCAACATGTAAAGCCTGGTAAAGGCCCAGCCTTCGTTCGTACCAAAATGAAGCAGGTAATGACTGGCAAAGTAGTTGAGAAGACACTCAATGCAGGCATCAAGATCGATATCGCTATTCTAGAAAAGCGTGAAATGAACTTCCTTTATAAAGAAGGAGAAGATTTCATTTTTATGGATAACAAAACTTTTGATCAGATGCTGATTTCTCAGGCAACAGTAGGAGATGCTGCCAACTACATGCTCGAGAATACTGAAGCAATTGTTGCCGTGCATGAAGGAAATCCTCTTTACATCGAACTTCCAGCCTCTGTGACTTTACAAATTACTTATACAGAACCGGGCCTTCAAGGAGATCGCTCTTCAGGAGGAACTAAACCAGCAACAGTTGAAACTGGCATTGAGGTGCAAGTTCCGCTATTCATAAAGCAAGATGAAAAAATTCTTGTCGATACTCGCGATGGTTCGTACCTCGGTCGCGCTAACTAGTGTCAGCACGAAGTAAGGCTCGCAAGGCAGCTCTTGATATTTTGTATGAATCTGATATCCGAGGCAATGTAGCGCTAGATATCCTGAATGCTCGAGATATCGTCGAAGAGGGACCCGATGCAAGGCCTATTCGAGACTACACACGTCAGCTCATTGTTGGTGTGAGTGATCATCGCCGCAAGATTGATGAGTTGATCGCTACGTATGCCCAAGGCTGGGATATGGATCGCTTACCTGCCGTGGACCGAAGTATTTTACGATTGGGAATTTTTGAAATTATTTGGGAGTCAGCATTGCCCGACGCGGTCGCGATTGATGAAGCACTTACTTTGGCAAAGGAATTATCGACCGATGATTCAGCAGGGTATATTCACGGTGTTTTAGGCAAAATTGCCTCGATCAAAGAGAGTATTGCTATCTAATTTATTTGAGCAAGAGCTTTTCTGAAGTAAGCCAATCTCGTATTGAAATATTCTCAAGAGTGACGAGAATGGAAATCACCACTAAATCAGAATTGCGAATAGTGATTATTTGACCATTCCAATCTCCCCGAAGTTGTGCCAATGCGCGAAGGTAATTTCCCAAGATTACAATTGGTGAATTCGGATCAAAGCAAGATTGGGCTCGCAGCAGAGTTCGACGTAGATCAATGGTGGCTGCGCGCTTTTCTTGCGAGAAAGATGGGCTTTTAGTTCCAGAAATAAGCTCAGTGAGTGGAACGTTGTAGAACGTGGCTAATTCGATTATTTTCTTCATGCTAATAGTTCGTGAGTTGCGTTCGTAGGTACCAAGTACGACGGATCCGATGGCACCAGAGGTTGCCCGTTCGACATCCTTGAGTGTGAGGTGGCGTTCACGGCGAAGAGCGCGAAGGCGGGCTGAGATATCTTCGATGCGAGGCTGAGATATTAATTCTTGCTCTGTCATGACATAAGGCTATGGTTTTTAGATAAAGCCAAGCATGCTTTATCCACAGTTTTTGCTTCGCCGTGGTAAAGTCGCCACCGCATCCTTTAAGACCCGTCCTGCGAGGCGGGGAAGGAGATTGACATGAGTGTTGCCCTAACAGGCCCTGAGATATCTCGCGCATTGACGCGTATCTCTCATGAAATCCTTGAAAAAAATAGTGGTTCTGCAAATATCACATTGCTAGGGATTCCTACGCGTGGAGCACATTTAGCATCTCGAATTTCAACAATTATTGATTCAATAGAAGGATCACGTGTTCCAACGGGAACTCTCGATAGTACGCTACATCGAGATGATTTGCGCATGAGAGCTCCACGCGCCTTGATGCCAACCGTTATTCCATCAGAAGGCATCGATGGCAGAGATGTCATTCTCATCGATGACGTTCTCTATAGCGGCCGAACTATTCGCGCCGCACTCGATGCCCTAGGTGAAATAGGTAGACCCAAGAGTGTGCAATTAGCAATCTTGGTAGATCGTGGGCATCGTGAACTACCCATTAGGGCGGACTTTGTAGGTAAAAATTTGCCAACATCGGCGAATCAAAGTGTGAAAGTACAACTCAGTGAAATCGATGGAATCGATGAAGTAGTGATAACCGAATCGGGTGACAAATAATGCGTCACCTACTGAGTATCTCTGATCTGAGTAAAGATGAAGCGGTATTAATTTTAGATACTGCTATTGAGATGGCACGCGCAAGTGATGGTCCTATGAAAAAGCTACCAACTTTGCGTGGACGCACTATTGTGAATCTGTTTGCAGAAGATTCCACCAGAACAAGAATTTCCTTTGAAGCGGCGGCAAAAAGATTATCTGCAGATGTAATCAATTTCGGGGCAAAGGGCTCGTCACTCAGTAAGGGTGAATCGCTCAAAGATACAGCTCTTACTTTGCAAGCGATGGGTGCAGATGCGGTAATCATTCGTCACTCTGCATCAGGGGCCCCTGTACGACTAGCTGAGTCACAATGGATGACCGGAAGTGTTATCAATGCCGGGGATGGTACTCACGAACATCCGAGTCAAGCACTACTTGATGCATTCACAATTCGCAAACACTGCTCACGGGGTGGAGCTGATTTGACTGGTTTACGAGTAGGAATCGTCGGCGACATTCTACATTCCAGAGTCGCGCGATCTAATGTTCTACTTCTGAGTTTGCTGGGAGCGCGTGTCACGTTGATTGCACCTCCAACACTTCAACCTTTTGGTGTTGAGAATTGGCCAGTTGAACTTTCATACGATTTTGATTCAGTAATTTCTGATTTGGATGCAGTCATGATGCTGCGTGTGCAACAAGAAAGAATGAGCGATCTATTCTTTCCTAATGCACGTGAGTATTCGCGTTATTTTGGATTGAATAAAGATCGAATGAATATGATGAAACGAGATTCAATTGTGATGCACCCTGGTCCCATGAATCGCGGTCTAGAAATCACGGCCGACGTGGCGGATAGTGCTAGATCAGTCATTGTGGAACAGGTTTCAAATGGAGTAAGTGTGCGAATGGCAATTCTTTATCTTCTACTGGCAGGGGACAATTCATGAGTATTTCTTACATTCTCAAAAACGCAACTCTGCCAGATGGAGTACAAAAAAATATTAAGATTAGTAACGGAATCATTGCCCAAATCGGTTCGTCAGTATCTGAGGATGGCTGTGATGTTATAGATCTCTCACATTCAATAGTTTTGCCGGGGTTAGTTGATCTTCATACACATCTGCGTGAACCTGGACGTGAAGATTCAGAAACGGTTCTCTCTGGTTCCAGGGCAGCTGCTAAAGGCGGTTTCACTGCAATCTCTGCGATGGCAAACACATCACCCGTCGCCGATACCGCGGGAGTTGTCGAACAAGTTTTTCGACTGGGACAAGAAGCTGGACTCTGTGATGTATTTCCCATCGGAGCAGTCACACAGGGACTTGAAGGAGAGAAATTATCTGAAATGGGGGCGATGGCGAATTCCATCGCAGCAGTTCGAGTTTTCAGTGACGATGGTCATTGCGTCTCCGATGCATTAGTTATGCGACGCGCACTTGAATATGTAAAACAATTTGGCGGCCTCATCGCACAACATGCACAAGAGCCACGTTTGACAGTTGGTTCTCAAATGAACGAAGGAATAGTTTCATCGAAATTGGGACTCAAAGGTTGGCCCGCAATTGCCGAAGAGGCAATCATTGCGCGCGACGTCCTTCTAGCCGACCACGTTTCATCTCGTCTTCATATCTGTCATGTAACAACTGCTGGAGGAGTTGAAATTATTCGTTGGGCAAAAGCTCGTGGAATAGATGTAACCGCTGAGGTTACCCCTCACCATTTATTGCTCACAGATGAATTAGCGAGTTCGTATGACCCAATCTATAAAGTCAATCCACCGCTGCGCACAGAAAGTGATGTTATGGCGCTGCGTGTAGCTTTAGCTGAAGGAATCATTGATATCGTGGCGACAGATCATGCACCGCACCCAGCTGAAACAAAAGAGTGTGAGTGGCAAGAAGCATCATTTGGAATGTTAGGACTAGAAACTGCTCTCTCGATTGTCCAAAAAACAATGGTCGATACCGGTCTGTTGAATTGGGCGGGTGTTGCAAATCGACTATCCATTGCGCCTGCGCGTATCGGTAAATACAGTGAGCATGGTCAATCCTTGGAAGTAGGAAATTTTGCGAACCTTACAGTGATTAATCCGACTCAAAGTTGGAGAGTAGATAGAGACCTTGTCGCATCCAGAAGCCGCAATACTCCTTTTCATGGAATGGAATTACCAGGCGTTGTCACTCACACATTTTTCAAGGGAATTCCTACCTTGCTTGATTCGAAAGTTTCACTATGAGTAAAGCTTTTTTTGTACTCGATGATGGTCGTATCTTTGAAGGCCGATCTTTGGCTGCCACCGGTAAAACTTTCGGTGAAGCAGTATTCCAAACAGGAATGACTGGATATCAAGAGACTCTTACAGACCCTTCGTATCACAAACAAGTTGTCGTGATGACTGCGCCACATATTGGCAATACTGGAATAAACAAAGACGATAACGAATCGACGAAAATCTGGGTAGCAGGCTTTGTTGTACGAAATCCCGCCTCGCTGACTTCTAATTGGCGTAGTGAGAAGGATTTAGAATCAGAATTGATCGAACAGGGAATTATTGGAATCGCTGGCGTTGATACTCGAGCGATTACTAGACATTTGCGTGATCGAGGAGCGATGCGTGTTGGAATATTTTCGGGACTCGAACTCTCGCGTGAAGAGATGGTCGTTGAGGTCCGCAAAGTCCAACCGATGAGTGGTTCCTACTTGAGCAAAGACGTTTCCACGCCTAAACCATATGTAGTTCCAGCCATTGGTGAAAAAAGATTCACCGTTGCAGCCATCGATTTGGGAATCAAAGCTGCTACTCCACGAGCGTTATCGCAGCGAGGAGTAGAAGTACATGTTCTACCTTTTGATTCCACCATGGATCAAATAAATGCTGTTAACCCAGATGGGGTTTTTCTTTCGAATGGTCCAGGGGATCCCGCAACAATGGTTGATGTTATTGAGACAGTACGGGAAATTCTCAATGCCGAAATTCCAATTTTTGGAATTTGTTTCGGGCATCAAATTTTAGGGCGAGCTTTAGGTTTTGAAACTTATAAATTACAATTCGGACATCGCGGAATCAATCAACCAGTAATGGATAAACTTTCTCAACGAGTTGAAATCACTGCGCACAATCATGGTTTTGCCCTCAAAGCACCTACTGATTCAATTTTCTCAACTGTCTACGGTCCAGGCGAAGTTACCCATGTCAGTCTCAATGATGGAGTAATTGAAGGTTTGCAATTATTAGAGCGCGGCGCCTTTAGTGTTCAATACCATCCAGAAGCAGCAGCCGGTCCCCACGATGCGGCCTATCTATTTGATCGATTCATCGACTTGATGATCAAGTATCGTCAAGGAGTTCGTGCATAATGCCATTAGATACAACGATTAAGAGTGTGTTAGTTATTGGTAGCGGACCCATTGTTATTGGTCAAGCTTGCGAATTTGATTACTCGGGAACTCAAGCGTGTCGAATTCTACGAGCAGAGGGCATACGAGTAATTCTCGTAAATTCAAATCCGGCAACGATTATGACTGATCCAGAATTTGCGGATGCAACATATATAGAGCCAATTACCCCTGAATTTATTGAGAAAATTATTGATCACGAAAAGCCAGATGCTGTACTAGCAACTTTAGGCGGACAAACTGCTCTCAATGCCGCCATTGGTCTTTTCAAAAGAGGCACATTGGCAAAATACGGAGTCAAACTTATTGGTGCCGATGTAGCGGCCATCGAAAGAGGCGAGAACCGAGAACTCTTTCGGGAAATTGTCTCTAAGGTTGGTGGAGAGTCAGCCAAATCAGCGATTTGTCATTCGATGGAAGAAATTCTTGCAGGCGTCAAGATTCTCAATTACCCAGTAGTTGTTCGCCCTTCTTTCACAATGGGGGGACTTGGATCAGGAATAGCATTTAACGAAGAAGAGCTACATCAAGTCGCAGGAGCCGGACTTCGTCATAGTCCAACGTCGGAAGTTCTCTTAGAGGAATCTATTATTGGCTGGAAAGAGTACGAACTAGAAGTTATGCGCGATCGATTAGATAACGTAGTTATCGTGTGCAGTATTGAGAATTTAGATCCAATGGGAGTTCATACAGGAGATTCAATTACAGTTGCGCCGGCAATGACTTTGACGGACGTGGAATTTCAGAAGCTTCGAAATCTCTCGCTCGATATTATTCGTGAAGTAGGCGTTGATACGGGTGGATGTAATATCCAATTTGCGGTCAATCCAGATACTGGTCACATTATCGTGATTGAAATGAATCCACGCGTCTCTCGTTCGAGTGCGCTGGCATCTAAGGCTACGGGTTTTCCTATTGCAAAGATCGCGACAAAGTTAGCAATTGGTTACACATTGGATGAAATCCAGAATGATATTACTAAAGTAACTCCAGCATCTTTTGAGCCAACATTGGATTATGTTGT
>Ga0136642_1000195_pt1 | contig 36025 bp, 31 predicted proteins | sample LowCatLa1302831Y_FD_115313 | JGI IMG/M metagenome (GOLD analysis project Ga0136642, IMG submission 115313) | Freshwater microbial communities from Lower Cathedral Lake, Yosemite National Park, California, USA - 13028-31Y | ecosystem: Environmental > Aquatic > Freshwater > Lake ... | reverse complement strand
CCCCGCCAAAAATCTCGATTTTCCACTGCCCGCCGGTGAACCGCTCGATCTCATTCTAAGCCTCGTAAACACCCGCACTTGGGACCTTAAACCCGGCGAACACCGCGACGCCCTCGTTCTTTTTCAAGAAGAAGTCTACGAACTCACGATCCACGCCGTGCGCTACGAATCCATCACCACTCCGCTCGGCTCCTTCCAAACCCTCATGCTTGAGCCTAGGATGGAAAAAACTCCGCCCAAAGGCATGTTTAAACGCGGATCCACGGTCCGCGTCTGGATCGCGCAAAACGACCCGCGCCGCCTACCAGTCCGCTTTGAAGTCGAATTTAAATTTGGTTCCGGTATCGCCACCCTTACCTCCTACCAACCGCCCAGCGCTCCAACCTCCGATGCGCCGCATCCTCGTTCTTAGAGGCGGTGCGCTCGGTGATTTTATCGTCACCCTCCCCGCGCTCGCGGCGCTTCGACACCATGCGTCTGCTGCACGCATCGAACTCGCCGGCAATAGCTCCGCCGCCGCACTGGCCCTCACCCGCGGCCTGATCGACGCCACTCACTCCCAACACGAAGCCCGTTGGGCCACCCTCTACCAACGCAACGCACTCGCGGCTGATTTCTCCACGTGGCTCGCGAGCTTCGATGCTGTGATAAATTTCTGGCCCGACCCTGACGCCGACCTCGCTTACCACTTCCCACTCCATTCCGCGCAGACCTTTCTTAGCGCCTCCGCCCATCCTACCTGCGCTCCTGCTGCCGCCCATTTTTGCAGGCCGCTTGGCCTCCTCGGCATCTCCCCCTCCGCTGTTTTCTACGCTCTCGCCGTACGAGCTAACCCGCTTACGACCCGCCGTATCGCAATCCACCCTGGCAGCGGCTCCCCTCGTAAAAACTGGCCCCTCGATCGCTGGCTCGAAATCACCGCTTGGCTCCAATCCCATCACCAAGTCGAACTGCTCATCATCACCGGCGACACCGAAACTCCCGCCACGATCCAAGCGTTTAGCCCCCTCGGCCGCTCGGCCCACCAACTCCCACTCGAAAGCCTCATCCACGAATTATCCACCTGCCAACTCTTCCTCGGTCACGACTCCGGCATCAGCCATCTCGCCGCCGCTTGCTCAGTGCCGAGTCTGCTTTTTTTTGGTCCCACCGATCCCGCGATCTGGGCCCCACCCGCACCCCACGTCCACCGACTGCAGTCCAGCTCGAGCGTCGCAAGCATCTCCTTGGCGACCGCTAAAACCTCCATCACCTCCCTGCTCGGGTCCCCGTAGCCAACGCAGACTTAACACGTGAGTGCGCTGACACCCGTCGCGGCCAAACAACGCTTTATCTTTGATTATCTGCGGCACGGCCTTTGATTGCGCGCCTTTAAACGTTGAACGCCACCACCGCGCCCGCCTCCTCTAGTCAAAAAAAGGACGATCTCGCCCGCAGTTTCCGCCTGTGCACGGTCGACGGCATCGTCGCCATGCCCATCGTTACGATGTCGCTGCCGGTCAATGTCTTCATCACCGCGCTTGTCACCAAAGCCTTCGTCCTGCCCAAGCCCGCGATCGGGCTGCTCACGGCGATGCCTTTCATCGCAAATTTTTTCCAAATTTTTGCCGCACCTTTTATCGCGCGCTGGCGCCCACCTAAGACCGTCACCGTCACGGCCGCATGCATCCACCTAGCCCTCTGGATGGCCCTAGGCGTGGGCTTACCCTGGATACCCCATAACGAACCTGCCCTGGCCGCGCGCTGGCTCATCCTCTGGTTTCTCCTCTCCAGTTGCTTCGCCGCTATCGCCGGCGTGTCGTGGAATTCCTGGGTGCAAGAATGGGTGCCGGCCCGACTGCGCGGAAAATATTTCTCCCGCCGCAACGCCTACCTCCAATTCTCCACACTTGCTTTCTTGTTTTTTGCCGGCTGGACCCTTGCCCACTGGAACTACGCAATTCCCGCTTTCCAGGCCGTGATTGCAGTTTCATGCTTTGTACGCATCTACTCGATTTATTGGCAGTGGATCGCGCCCACACGTAGGCTACCTCAGGCGATCACCCCCGCACTTTCTCTGCGCGAACAATTTGCAGTACTCCAACGCAGCCGTTCTTTTCTGCTCTTCGTTGTGTTCGGCTCTGTATGGTCTTTTGCCGCAAATTGTTTTGGTCCTTTCTATCACGTTTTTATGTTCGAGCAGCTCAACTTTTCGGCGTTTGACGTCGGCATTTTGTCCACGCTCACGGCGCTCGGCGGCGCACTCGCACTGCCCGCATGGGGCCGCCTATTGGATCGTTTCGGCAATAAGCCAGTCATGACATTTGCGCTGATTACCTGGCAGCTCCAAAACTTTCTGTGGTGTTTCGTCACGCCCACCAACCGCAGCCTACTCTACGGCATGTGGATCTTCGGTGGACTCACCAGCGCCTGCTTTATTCTGGGCCAATTCACACTGCTCCTACGCTTGCTCCCCGTCGAAGCTAAGAACCTAGCCATCGGCTTCAACCTCGCGATCACCTCGCTCGTAGCTGCGGTCGCGCCCATCATCGGCGGCGGCGTACTCGACTGGGCACTCGCCCGCTGGCATAATGACCTCGCGGTCTATCACGTTAGTTTTTTACTCCAGCCACTACTCTCCCTCGTGGCTGCAGGCATCTTGCTACGTGTCCACGAACCTGCCGCAGGTTCGCTTACGATGGTCTTCGGCGCCATGCGTAATATTCGCACCTTGGGCGGTGTGCTCGGCCTAGATTTCCTCATCAATTACGTGTTCTATCGCGCACCCTCAAAACGTCGCTAAGCAAATTTTTAGCCCCATATCTCCAACCAAGAAATACCCTCAGGCCAAATCCCCATTTAACGCATAAAAAATCGCAGCCCTTGCTGTGGTTTTTTGTTTCCCTCCCTCACGTAGCGCCAAGGCTGCACCCAAGCCCGCATGCCTCCCACGCCCTTGCCGCTATTCACCCTCACGGGCAATCTACTCGCCGAGCGCACGCTCACGTTCTCCACTTGGAGCGCCGGCCATACCCAACGCGCCACCACCGCTACGTTTCAAGTCGGCGGCAAAGGCATCAACGTAGCCAAAATGCTCACGCGCCTCGGCGCCCCTAACACCGCCCTCTGCTTCACGGGCGGAGCCACCGGCGAAGAATGTGTGGCCTGGCTCCGGCGCTCCGGCCGCACCTTCCACGCCTTTACGACAACCACGCCGACGCGCACCGGCACTGTTATCCGCGCTGACGCGCAATCCGAGACCACCTTTCTAGGCCCCGATGCCCCGCCAGACGCCACCGCACTACGCGCCTGCGCTGATTTCTTGGATGCCCAACCCCACGGGCACACCCTCGCCCTATGTGGCAGCTTTCCTGGCTGGACCTCCCCCGACTATGATGTGCTCCGAGCTGCCCTCGAACGCTGGATCACCCGAGGCACCCTAGTCGCCGATACCTATGGCCCGCCACTACTGTGGCTCATCGCGCGTCCGATCGCCCTAGTCAAAATAAACGCCGACGAATTCCACCCGATCGCCCCCAACCTCGCACAGCTGCCCGCGCACGCCGCCGCGCAACGCTGGATCGTTACCGACGGCCCGCGCCCCATCCAACTCCGCGATCACTCCGGCCTGCTCCCTTCAATCACCCCACCCCAACTCAAAGAAATCTCCGCAACCGGCTCCGGCGACGTCTTCTTAGCGTGCCTACTCCACGCTTGGCTCCACCGCAATTACCCCCTTTCTGCAGCCGTAAACTTCGCCTTGCCCTACGCCGCCGCCAACGCCGCGCACCCCGGAATCGCCGAATTTGCTGAACCCTCTACGATCTCTTCCGGCAATTTCACCAAATAAAGCCTTGCTTTCACACTTCAAAAACCGCTTTTTCAGCGGTTTTATTTATGAAAGCCACTATCAAGACCCAAGGTCAGCAGTTCACTGTCACCGAGGGCGACGTTCTTATCGTCAATCGCTACCCCAAGACCGAGGCCGGTAACATCATTGAAATCAAGGATGTGCTCGCTGCCGGCGAAGGCGCTGATTACAAAGTCGGCAAGCCCACGCTCGCCGGCGCCACCGTTTCTGCCAAGATTCTCGAAAATAAGCGCGGTGATAAAGTCATCGTCTTCAAGAAGAAGAAGCGCAAAGGCCACGAAAAAAAGCGCGGACACCGTCAGGAGCTTTCCGTCATTAAGATCGAATCCATCAAACTCTAAAGGAAACCACCCACCATGGCGCATAAAACAGGTCAGAGTTCCACATCCAACGGCCGTTCCAGCAAAGCTAAGCGTCTCGGCGTGAAGCTTTTCGGTGGCGAAGTCGTTCGGGCCGGCGGTATCATCATCCGTCAGCGCGGCAGCAAGACCCACGCGGGCAAGAATGTCGGCATCGGTCGTGACTGGACGCTCTTCGCGCTCAAAGACGGCACCGTCAAATTCGACAAGCCGCACCGCAGCGTCGCTGTCGTCGAGCACGCCTAATCAGCTGCCCAATCCCTCTTACCCAACGCAGCCCGCAACGGCTGCGTTTTTTATTGCCCAATGTCGCCGACCAGCCGCTACGACAAAATCTACCGCCACTCAATTCGGGCTGCCACCGTAAAAAAAATGTCCCGGCGACTTGCGACGCGTCGGCTTAATCCCATCAGGCAGGCCTTCCTGCACTGATCGCAAGCATAGCTCCGGCTTCCTCTCGGTCGGTGCACCCCCAAAACCGAGCCGCAAAAAACTTAGGTCACCGAAGGATAACTGCCCAGCCACTTTACCATCGGGCACGAAGCGCGCAATTCCGCCAGCGCCGCCTTCATCGCCGCATCCTCGTAGTGACCACTCACATCGAGAAAGAAAAAATAATCCCACGGGCGCTTCTTGCTCGGCCGCGATTCGATCTTGGAAAGATTTACGCCCCGTTCGGCCAATGGCATCAGCATCTTTAACAAAGCACCCGAGTGAGAGGCCGCCTCATCGCCGAGCGATACAAGCAAACTCGTAACATCTTTGCCTCCGCCCACAGAGCCGGCCGCCTTCCGCCCAAGCACAAAAAAACGCGTCGTGTTGTCCGCCTTGTCTTGAATGTTTTTTGCCTGCACGGGCACGCCATAATGCGCCGCCGCCAATTCACCCGCGACCGCCGCGGCCGTCGGATCGTCTTTGGCGATCTGCACCGCTCGCGAGGTACTCGAGGCCTCGACTAATTGCGCATGCGGCAAATGTCGGTTCAGCCAGAGCCGGCACTGCGCCAGCGCCTGATCCTTGGAATACACGTGCGTGATTTTTTCCAACGCAGACTGCGACACCAGCGCATGTGTAATCTCTAAGTAAATCTGACCGACGATTTTCAGCTCGCTCTCAACGAAGCTATCCAAGGTCTCGCGCACACTGCCCTCCGTGGAGTTTTCGATGGGGATCACCGCGTGATCCGCTTCCCCTTTTTCCACGGCCGTAAAAATATCCGCGATCGTCGCCATCGCATGGTAGTCCACGCTGGCACCGAATTTCTTCATCGCCGCGGCGTGTGTGTTACTCGCTTCGGGACCGAGATAGGCGATCATCAGGGGCTTTTCGAGCGCGATGGCCGCTGACATAATCTCACGGTAAATCGCGCGCAAGGCATCATGTTTGATCGGGCCGTTGTTCTGGCCGGACACTTTGCGAAACACCGCGTCTTCGCGTTCGGGCACGTAGATCTCGCCGCCGGTGCTGCGCTTGATCTTGCCGATCTCGGCCGCCAGCGTAAGCCGCTGGTTGATGAGTTCGACTAATTGCCGGTCGAGTGTGTCAATCTTTTCGCGAATCGGGCCAAGTTCCATGTTAGGCGGAGGGTTGTTCGGTTTCGTCCTTCGCAAGCGCGGGTGCGTCTTCCACCGCCACAGGCGCTTCCGGAGCTGGGCTACTGGCCGCCACGGCCTCCGCTTCGGCGGTGATCACCGCTTCCAACGGCAATTGCTCCTCGGGCAAGCCCATGTCGGAGTCAGTCGGCGTCGGCGCGTTCGTGGCGTTTTTCAACCACTCGTCGATCTGGCGTGAGCTCAACACATCGGAGGCCGGCAACTCATCGATCGACTTCATGCCCGCAAACTCCAGGAATCGATCCGTCGTGCCATATTGCAACGGCCGCCCAGGGAGATCCGCCCGGCCCACGATGTAGATCAAATCTCGTTCCAATAATTTATTCACACCGGCCTCGGCCGATACCCCGCGGATGGTCTCAATCTCCGTGCGGGTCACGGGTTGGCGGTACGCCACGACCGCCAGCGTTTCGAGCGCCGATTGACTCAGCTTCACCGGAGGTGGCTCCTGCCGCAAAATTCGCAACCACCGCGCAAAACGCGGCTGCGTCATCAAGCGATAGCCACTCGAGCCTTCGATCAATAAAAGTCCTTCGTCGGCCGTGCGAAATTCAGCCGCGATCACATCCATGGCCTCTCGAATTTGCGCCGTCGTGATCAGCGACGGTACGTCCTGATACAGCTCTGCATCTTCGCTGCCATCGATGATTGTTTCCACCGGTTCTTCCAGGACGGCGACTGCTTCGGTCACCGGCTCAGCGGCCGATTCCTCAGGCGCCACGGGTACTTCGTCCGGCCCCGCGGTTTCGACGGGTGCGGCGTAGTCGGTCACGATCCCCGGCAACGGCATAGTCTGCTGATCATGAAAGCGCGTGAACACCCCTTGGATGTCCTTGATCGAGAGCGGCTGGTTGGACGACAGCAATAGTGCCTTGAGAACTTTTTTTAGGTTAAACGCCATGCGGAGAAAATCCACCCGAGTGAATGCGCCTGCATTTACCTCACGCAACCACGAAAAACTCCCGTCCTCATCCACCCGCCCCAAAACTCCCTCCAGATCCGTCCTCGGCCGGGCACAGCCCTCCTTTGCAAACGAATCGCAAACCGCCCCGCAAACGCGCTTGCTCGCCCCTCCGCGCATTGGTCTGCTCATTTCTCTTCCATTTTTCTCCCATGTGCCAAACCGCCAACTCCCTCCGCCCGCACTCCTCCGTCGTCGTAGATGGCAATGATCGTGCCCCTGCCCGCTCCATGCTGCGCGCCGTCGGCTTTACCGACGAGGATTTCAAGAAGCCCCAGATCGCCGTCGCTTCCTCCGCCAGCAATATGACGCCGTGCAACGTCCACCTAGGCGACCTGAGCGAACACGCGCAAAAAGGCATCAACGCCGCCGGCGGGAAAGCCGTTTATTTTAATACTATCACGGTCACCGACGGCATCAGCATGGGTACGCAGGGCATGCGCTACTCCCTCGTCTCCCGTGATGTCATCGCCGACTCCATCGAAACCGCCGTCGCTGCCGAGGGCTTCGATGGCCTCGTCGCCATCGGCGGCTGCGACAAAAACATGCCGGGTTGCATGATGGCCATCGCCCGCCTCAACCGGCCCGCCGTCTTCATCTACGGCGGCAGCATCCTGCCCGGCTTCGCCGCCTCCGACTGCGATAAACAAAAGCCCCTCGACATCGTCTCCGTCTTCGAAGCCGTCGGTAAACACGCCAAGGGCGAACTCACCGACGCCGGCCTGCGCGACGTCGAAGCCAGCGCCATTCCTGGGCCCGGCTCCTGCGGCGGCATGTACACCGCCAATACCATGGCGACCGCCATCGAAGCCCTCGGCATGAGCCTGCCCAACAGCAGCGCTCAACTCGCTGTCGGCAATGAAAAACGCGAAGACTGCGAACGCGCCGGCGCCGCCGTCATGGCCATGCTCCAAAAAGGCATCAAGCCCCGCGATATCCTGACCCGTAAAGCCTTCGAGAATTCCATTACCGTCTGTCTCGCCCTCGGCGGTTCCACCAACCTCATCCTTCACCTTTTGGCCATTGCCCACTGCGCCGAAGTGCCGCTCACCCTCCAAGATTTTAAGACCATCGGCGACCGCGTCCCACTTCTCGCCGACGTTAAACCCTTCGGAAAATACGGCATGGCCCACCTCATCCGCATCGGCGGCATCCGCCCGATGATGAAGATTCTCCTGGATCGCGGCCTGCTTCACGGCGATTGCCTCACGGTCTCCGGCGAAACCGTCGCTGAATCCCTCAAAGACGTTAAGCCCTACCCGTCCTATCCCGATCAACAGGACGTCATTCGCCCCTGGGACCAACCCATTAAGGCCGACACCCACCTTCGCGTCCTGCACGGCAATCTCGCCCCCGGCGGTGCCGTCGGCAAGATCACCGGCAAAGAAGGCCTCTATTTCAAAGGCCCCGCCAAAGTCTACGAAAGCGAAGAGGATGCGCTCCAAGGCGTCCTCCGCGGCGACGTGGTCAAAGGCGATGTCGTCGTCATCCGCAACGAAGGCCCCGTCGGCGGCCCAGGCATGCGCGAGATGCTCTCCCCCACCAGTGCCATCGCTGGCCGTGGCCTCATTAAAGACGTCGCCCTCATCACCGACGGTCGCTTCTCAGGCGGCTCGCACGGCTTCGACGTCGGCCACATCACGCCCGAAGCCGCCAGAGGCGGCCCCATCGGCATCGTGAAAAATGGCGACGTCATCGAAATCGACGCCGTCAAAAACACGATGAGCCTACTCATTCCCGAAGTCGACTACGCCGCGCGGATGAAGGCGTTCAAACCCCTCCCGCCGAAAGAAACCCGCGGCGTCCTCGCCAAATACGCGAAGCTCGTCAGCACCGCCTCCGAGGGCGCGGTGACGGACAAAAATCTGTAGGAGCGTCACGCTATTCGGCCCCAATGCCCAGTTGCCTGATCATTGCCGGTCCGAACGGAGCGGGATAAACCACCTTTGCACGCGAGTATTTACCACCTGAGGGCGTCATGCTCAATTTCGTGAACGCCAATCAGTCTTTGTAGCACCTCGGATAAGCCTAAACTGTGATTCAGGGAAGCTCCGCCGCGATCAAGACGTCGGCCACACTAACGTACGCTCGCTGGTGAAGCGCAGCGGCTTGCCACTGATCGGATCGGTGAACGCGAGGGACTTGGCCAAGAGTTGCAGAGGGCGGTGGTAGTCGTCGGTGTTTTCCGGTTGGTGCACGGGATAAATCTGGTCGTGGCAGATCGGGATACCGAGCGCCGCGCAATGCGCCCGGAGCTGGTGTTTGCGGCCGGTGACCGGCGTGAGCCCGTAGCGCGCCCACGCGCCGCGCGTCTCTAGCAACGCGATACGCGTCTCCGCGTTGGGCAAGCCGGCTACTTCGCGCACTTGCATGAATCGCTCCGGGTTTTCCTCGAGCCGACTGCGGTACACGAGCGGCAACGCTAACTCGGGTCGCGCGGGCGCAATCGCTTCGTAGTGTTTCTCAATCGCGTGCTCCAAAAAGAGATTTTGGTAACGCCCGCGCGTCGCGGCTTGCACGGTGAAGACAACGAGGCCGGCCGTCTCGCGGTCGATGCGATGGATCGGAGAGAGAGCGGCGAGACCGAGCTTGCGCTTGAGACGCACGAGCAAGGTTTCTTGCAAGTAGCGGCCCGAGGGGATGACTGGCAAAAAGTGCGGTTTGTCGGCGACGACGAGAAACTCGTTTTGAAAGAGCACGACCTCGTCGAAGGGAATCCGAGGTTCCGCCGCGAGCGCTCGGTAATAACAAATGCGCGCGCCCGAACGATAGGGTCGGCTCGCGTCTACCGCCGTGCCGAGTTCGTCCACGACATCGCCCGCGGCCATACGCTCGGCCCAGATCACGGGCGCGACGCCCGGAAACCGCGCGACGAGAAACTCCGCCACCGTCGCCCACGTCCCCGTCGGCAAGACGACACAACTCGGGCTCACACCGTCGCGCATCGGCAGCGACGCGCGCTCCGCCGCGGGGGCGGACGGAGAGTAAGAGCGCGGTGTTGGCGAAGGCGTTTCCAAAGGAGCTCGCGTTATCCCGCACACCTCCGCGCAACGCGAGCGTAGTTGTAAGTTCAGCTTGGTCACTCTTCAACAACGAGCCCAGCTGGATCGCCGGCTCGATGCAGTTAAAAAAATCCCGATGCCAGTCGCCCTTGGTCGGGGATTCGCGCCGAATTACACCGCCACTGATGGCCGCGCCGGTGTGTTCCACAGCGCTAAATCTAAGTCGACTCGAAGCGCGGCCCTAGACTAGTCTCAACTCTCACCGCTTCCCTTGCACGGCGCTCCGATGAAAACGTTATTTTCTGCTCTGGTTTTATTTTCGGCTCTTCTCGCTCAGGCGGCACCCAGCCTCGAAGAAACCTTCGCCTCGCAAGGCCGGCTCATCCTCGCCCCCTTCGCGTCCGCGCCCTTCCCCCACCCAGAGCGCGCGGCGGGCCACACCTACCAGGGCCGGCACTTCCCTGCCAAAGACCACTACTCCGACAACACCGTGGCACTTTTTATTCCGCACGGTTTTCGCCCCAGCACTGCGCTCGACTTTGTCATTCATTTCCACGGCTGGACCAACACCGTCGCCAGCACGCTCCGCACGTTTCAACTCGTCGAACAAATCGTCGCCAGCAACAAGAACGCGATTCTCGTCATTCCCGAAGGCCCGTACAACGCCCCCGATTCTTTCGGCGGCAAACTCGAAGACGCCGACGGTTTCAAACGCTTTATGGCTGAGGTCATCGCCACGCTCCGCACCCGCGCCGACTTCAAAACCCAAGACTTCGCGGTGGGCCGGATCATTCTCTCTGCCCATAGCGGCGGCTATCGCGTGATCGCCGGCATCCTCGATCGCGGGGGCCTCGAGAAAAACGCCGACGAGGTCTGGCTCTTCGACGCGCTCTATGGTCACACCGACTCCTTCCTCGCGTGGGCTGAGCACACGCACGGTCGCCTACTCAACATCTACACCGATCACGGCGGCACGAAGGAGGAGTCCGAAAAACTCCAAGCCCGTCTCATCGCGCGCGGCACGCCGACGCTCTTCGCCGAGGAAAAGGCCCTGCAGGCCGACGCGCTCCGCGACAGCCGCTTTGTTTTTATCCACACCGATCTCGCCCACGCCCAAGTCGCGGACGCGCGCCAACAGTTCGCCCTCTTTCTTAAAACCAGCGTCTTGGCCGATCGCTAAGCGGCGCGCCTAATTCTACTCGTACCCGCGCGACTCAAGCGCTTTCCTCTGCTGACTTTTCCTTTTCCCTCTTCATGTCCACCTGGTCCCGCTTTAAATCGCTTTATTATCACAACGCCGATCTCGGTCTCGCGCTCGACATCAGCCGCATCCCGTTCCCCGACGATTTTCTCGCCGCCAAAGACGCCGCTATTCAACAGGCCTTCGCCGACATGGCTGCCTTGGAAAAGGGCGCCATCGCCAATCCCGATGAGAACCGTATGGTCGGCCACTACTGGCTTCGTGCACCCCAACTCGCGCCCACGCCCGCCCTCGCCGCCGAGATTTCCGCCACGCTCGCCGCGATCAAAGACTTTGCCGCACAAGTGCACTCCGGAGCCATTGCCGGTCCTAAGGGCAAATTCAAAAACCTCCTCGTGATCGGCATCGGCGGCTCGGCCCTAGGCCCCCAACTCGTCCAACACGCCCTCGGCTCGCCCCGCAAAGACAAACTCGCCGTCGCCTTCTTCGACAACACCGACCCCGACGGCATCGACTACGTGCTCGATGGTCTCCGCGGCCAACTCGCCAAAACCCTCGTCGTCGTCATCTCCAAATCCGGCGGCACCGCCGAAACCCGCAATGGCCAACTCGAAGCCGCCGCCGCTTTCCAAGCCGCGGGCCTCGATTTCACCAAACAATTCGTCGCCGTCACCGGCGCCGGCTCGAAGCTCGAGCGGACCGCACTCGCCCAAAACTGGCTCGCCCGATTCCCCATGTGGGACTGGGTCGGTGGCCGTACATCTGAACTCTCCGCCGTCGGCCTCCTCCCCGCCGCGCTCCAAGGCCTAGACATCCAAGCCCTGCTCGATGGCGCCGCCGCAATGGACGTCGTCACGCGCCACACCACCGTCACCCAAAACCCCGCCGCGCTCCTCGCTCTAGTGTGGCTCTATGCCACCGATGGGCGCGGTACCAAAGACATGGTGGTACTCCCGTACAAGGATCGCCTACTCCTGTTCTCCCGTTACCTCCAGCAACTTGTCATGGAGTCACTCGGCAAAGAACACGACCTCAAGGGCAACGTCGTTAACCAAGGCATTGCCGTTTACGGCAACAAAGGCTCGACCGATCAGCACGCCTACGTCCAGCAACTCCGCGACGGCGTGAATAACTTCTTCGTCACCTTTATCGAAGTCCTCAAAGATCGCGACGCGAAGACCGCTCTCGAAGTTGAACCCGGCATCACCGCCGGCGATTTCCTCCAAGGCTTCTATCTCGGTACCCGCGACGCCCTCAGCGAAAAAGATCGTCACTCCGTCACCATCACGTTGCCCGACGTTTCCCCGCGCTCGCTTGGCATGTTAATCGCCCTCTACGAACGCGTCGTCGGCTTCTACGCCTCACTCGTCGGGATCAACGCCTACCACCAACCCGGCGTCGAAGCTGGCAAGAAAGCGGCCGGAGCTGTAATCGCGCTAAAACTCAAACTCACCGCCGCGCTCAAGGCCGACCCCGCAGCTCAGTACACCGCCGAGCAACTCGCCGCTCAAGTCGGCCAGCCAGAGGCCGCCGAACTCGCATTTAAGATCCTCGAACACCTCGCCGCCAACAAAGGCAGCGGCGTAAAAAAGCGCGCCAAGTCCCCGTGGTTCAAATCTACTTATCGAGCCGCCTAATCCGCGACGCATTGCGTCCGCTTTCATCCCACTTTTCATGAACCGCCTTCTGCTCGTTCTCAGCCTGCTTGCTTTCACTGTGAGTGGCTCGTTAGGCGCGCTGTACTGGCAAGCCCTTGAAACACGCCGCGAACTCACCGCTCGCACTGCTGCCCTCGACGGCCAGCTTTCCGCCTCGCGCGAATTAGCCTCTTCATTTCAGAAACAAGCCGTAACCGCCGGTGCTCAAGTCGAAATCACTAAGGCCCAACTCGCCACCGCTGAATCTCGCACCGCGCAACTTACCTCCGACCTCGTCGCCTCTCGCGCTGCCCTCGCCGCCCGAGAAGCCGCCGAGCGCACGCTCCGCGATGAACTTAGCTCGTTACAACGGGACCTCACCGACACTCGAGCCAAAGCGATTCCGCCCGCCCAAGTCGAAGCTTACAAAAACACCATCGCTGAACTTGAGCGCCAGCTCGCTACGGCGAAAAATGGCGCTGCATTACCCACCGCCGCCGGGGCGTCCACCGCAGTCTTCTCCAGCCGCGCCGGCCGCGTCTCCGCCAATGTCATGAGCATCGGCCCAGAAAATTCCTTTGTCGTGCTCAATTACGGCTCCATCCGTGGCGCAAGCGTGAACCAACGTTTTTCTGTCCGCAATGGCACCGAATTACTCGCCATAATCCGAATTAGCGACGTGCGGTCTCAATTTTCCATCGCTCAAGTGGAACCTGATTCTCTGCGCGGCGTCTTGCACAAAGGCGATTTGGCCGTATTAACTCCTTAACTCACTAACGATGCACTCCCTCAAGAAACCCCTCCTGTTCCTTCTGCTCGCCACTTTTGGCGTCCTCCTCAGTGGCTGCGAAACCCGCCGCCAGAAAGACACCGCGATTCCATGGAGCCGACCCGCCGGCTGGGAAGGCCAAATCCCAGGCATGGGCCAACAGACCGGCCGTTAAGCCCCCCACTCAATTCCCTCTCGCCAAATCCGGCCTCGCGCCGGATTTTTTCTGTGTACGCATGAACGAGCCCGTCGCCAACCCTTCGCTGATACCCTCGCCCGGCACGCTGTACGTCGTGGCCACGCCCATCGGTAACCTCGCCGATCTGACAGAGCGCGCCCGCGCCATCCTCGGCGCCGTCGATCTCGTCGCGTGTGAAGACACCCGCACCACCGGCGGACTACTCACGCGCTTCGGTCTGCATCGCCCGCTCGTCTCCTACCACGATCACAACGAAACCGAGGCTGCTGAGTTCATAGCTGCGAAAATCGCCTCCGGACAATCCGTCGCCCTAGTGAGCGACGCTGGTACACCCGCCATCAGCGATCCAGGCTTCCGTCTCGTCCGCGCCTGCCGCCGACGCGGCTTGCCTGTCATACCAATCCCCGGCGCCTGCGCAGTGGCCGCTGTCCTCAGCGCCAGCGGCCTACCCACCAACGGCTTTCTCTTCGCCGGCTTCCTTATCGCCAAAACCTCCGCGCGCACCGCATTTCTGGAAAAATATCGCGACTTCGAATTCACCCTCGTCCTCTACGAAAGCTGCCACCGCATCGATAAGTTTGCCGAAGAAATTGTGGCGAAACTTGGACCCGAGCGCGTCATCTGCATCGCCCGTGAAGTCACTAAGCTACACGAAACATGGCTCGTCGGCCGCGCCGGCGAGGTTCGCGACTTCCTGCTCAAGGGCAGCCTCAAAGGTGAGTTTGTCGTCCTGATCGCTCCTGCCGATTTCGTCCTGTGAACGCCTCTCCCGCAGGCCCTGTCGCCGTCATTGATATAGGGTCAAACTCGATCAAAATTCTCGTCGCTTACCGCGCCGCGAGCGGCGCCCTGGAAACCCTGCATTATCGCACCATCGACGCTCGCATCAGCGCCGGCATCAGCCGGAATGAACCACGTCTTAGCGAAGAAGGTATGGCCCGCGGAATCGACGCCATCACCTCGCTCCTCGCCGACGCCACTACGCACACTGCCAGCAACATTATTCTAGCCGCCACGAGCGCCGTGCGCGATGCCCGCAATGGCTCAGATTTCATTGCCTGCATCCAGGCAAAGACTGGCCACACTATCCGCCTACTTTCTGGCGAAGAAGAAGCCAACCTCATCGGCCGCGGCCTCACCTGCGACCCCGCACTCGCCGGCTTGCGCGATTTCTACGTCTTCGATCTCGGTGGCGGCAGTCTTGAGTGCCTTGCCTTCCGCGAGCGTCGCATCACCCAAGCTGTAAGCCTCCCACTAGGTTGCGTGCGCCTCACAGAGAAATTCATCACCGACCCCACCGCTCCCCTCACCACCGCCCACACTCAGGTGATTGCCGCGCACGTCCGCGCACTGATCCAACAATCAGGTTTCAGTTTTTCACTGCCCTCAACCGCAACCTCGATTGGCACCGGCGGCACCGTCACAACCGTGCGGACGATCCTAGCCGCCCGCACCGGCCTCCCGCTCGCGAAGATACCGACGAGTCTTCCGGTCACCACGCTACGTGCGCTCCTCGCTGAAATAGGTGAGCTCCCGCTCGTGGCGCGCCAGCACATTGCCGGACTCCCGCCCGCTCGCGCCGATGTTTTCCCTACAGCGCTCGCCACCGTGATCACACTCGCCGAACTCGGAGGCTTCAACGCGTTCGAAAATTCACTCTACAATCTGCGCTGGGGCCTCGTCGCCGAAGCCCTTGATCCGGCCAGTGCTTAAATTTCGCGTACGTGAGCCGCAGGAGGCGCGGGCTTGCGCTTACGCTTCACCGGCTCCGCGGCGATCATTTTTCGTTTTTCCTCGGAGCGCGTGAGTTTCCGCAACTCCGCGAGTTGTGCTTGGAAATCCGACGGCAACGGCGCCTTCAAATCCAACACCTTACCCGAAATCGGATGTGTTACGACGATATGTTCGGCGTGAAGCATCACTCGCTCCGGCTGATGCGGGAGACGCGGATCGGGTTTCCAACCGTAAATCTCATCGCCCAGCACGACGTGACCAAGCGCTTTCATGTGAACACGTATCTGATGCGTGCGACCCGTGTGAATCGTGCAGCGCATAAGCGTCGCAATTTTGCCGAAACTCTCCACTACGGCCCAATCCGTGTGCGCATCCCGCCCGCGGCCACTTTCGTCTTCTTCGTCGATGGCAGTCATTTTGTGGCGATGCTGCTGGTTGCGGCCGATCGATTTTTTAATACTGCCACTCAACAACCCTGGCGCGCCCGTGACGAGCGCGAGGTATTCTTTCTGGAGCTCACGTTCTTTGAATTGCTCCGCCAATCCACGGTGCGCCAGATCGCTCTTCGCAACCAAGATCACGCCGGAGGTTTCGCGATCCAAGCGGTGCACGATACCGGGACGCTCCACGCCGCCGACGCCACTGAGCTTGCCTTTGCAATGCGCAAGCAGCGCATGAACCAGCGTGTCATCGCGCGTGCCGGCACCCGGATGTACGACCATGCCGGCGGCTTTATTGATCGCGAGCATGTGCTTGTCCTCAAAAATAATCTCGAGCGGAATATCCACGGCGCGCACGCCCGACGGAATTAAATCAGGAAAAGCAAACGTGATGGCGGTGTCCGGTAACAGACGGAAATCGCGCGGAATCACTTTCCCATCCACGCGCACCAACCCCGCATCAAATGACCGATGAAACGCCACGCGGCTATGCTCGGGAAACGCTTTCGCGAGAATTTTGTCGGCGCGGGCCGGACGGACGTTGGCGGGGACAGTGTAAGTTTGTTCGATCACAGAGAATTGGAGCCGAGTGGATCCACCCCAACCATGACGAAAGGTTTCGTTTCCGCGAGCCACTTCTACCAAAGCGGAGGATCTCGCAGGAACGTGCCTAAGCTTTACCCAGCAAATAATCCGGATTCAGCTTATTCAAGGCCTTCGGCACGAAGATCCCATCTTTGCGGATAAGTTTGCCGTCGAACCAGATTTCGCCGCCGCCGTATTCAGGACGTTGGATGCACACCATGTCCCAATGGACTTGAGATTTATTGCCGTTGCCCACCCCTTCGTAGGCCTGACCAGGCGTGAAATGGAAGGACCCAGCAATCTTCTCGTCGAAGAGAATGTCGCGCATCGGCTCAAGGATGTGCGGGTTGAAACCGATCGCGAATTCTCCAATGTAGCGAGCTCCGGCGTCGCTATTGAGAATTTCGTTGAGGCGTTTGGTGTTGTTCGCCGTGGCTTCGACAATGCGGCCTTTTTTGAAAACGAGGCGGATGTTATCAAAAGATGCCCCGAGATAAACCGTTGGGGCATTGTACTGAATAACGCCTTCGACCGAATCTTTGACCGGACACGAGAAGACCTCGCCATCCGGGATGTTACGCAGGCCGCCGCAGGGTTGGGCGCCGATACCCTTGATCGAAAAAGTAAGATCGGTGCCTGGACCTTTGAGGTGCACGCGGTCGGTTTTCGCCATCAAATCGGCCAGGACTTTCATGCCGGGTACAAGAGTGGCGTAGTCGAGATTGCAGACCTTGAAGTAAAAATCCTCAAACGCCTCCGTGCTCATGCCCGCTTGCTGGGCCATGGCGGCGGTCGGCCAACGCAAGACTACCCACTTGGTCTTGCCCACGCGGTGATCCAAGACAGGTTTCATCAACCGCGAGATGAGCTGGGTTTTGACGGAAGGCACGTCGGAGTTTTCGAAAATATTTTCGGAGCCACGCAACGCGATGTAGGCGTCCATCTTTTGCATGCGAGCAAGCTCCACCTCCGCGTGCGGGGCGTATTGATCCTCGGCGGCGGCGATCGCTAGTTCACGCGAGATGCGGGCACGGTGGAGCTGCACGTACGGATGAGCGCCACGCGCCCGTGTGGCTCGCACGAGAGCGATTACCATCGCATCCGGCACGTCGAAGGCGTCGATGAGCACGCGCTCGCCGGGCTTCAAGGCGGTAGAAAAACCAGTCAGGCCGGCGGCCAGTTGCGTGTAGCGAGGGTCGATGATCATGGAGAAAGCAACAGCTAACCCCACGCCAGCGGGCGCCTGCAAGCGAAAGCTCGTAGCGACAAAGCTTAGCCCTTAGCGGGCGCCACTTTGCGGGAAGCAAATCCGGCCCACCGCTTCGTCAAAGTCGGAGGCACCTCGGATGATATCAATTTCCAGCCGTAGGTAAAACAACGGCAGCGGACAAAGCCGCGTTTCGGCGATGCGGACCGCGTCTTTTTCCGTCGTAATGAGGCATTCGGCGCCTTCACGCTGCGCCGCCGCAAAGAGCTCGGCTAAGTCTTCCTCCTCGTAACGGTAATGATCCAAAAAGCGTTCGCGGCCCATCACCAAGGCACCGAGATCACGGAGGAATTTCTCAAAACTTTCCGGCGTCGCGATGCCGCTGAACGCAAACACACGCCGGCCCTTTAGCCACGTCAGCGGCTCACGAGCGTCCAAGGCCGTCACGGGTACACCGAAGCGTTGGAGATACTGCGGTCGATGCGCACACTCGATGATGTCGACGTTGGGGTTGTGCTCGCGGATGAGCGCCTCGAGGTCGTTGTCGCGTTCACCGTTTGATTTGGTCAGGAAAACGTAGCTCGCACGGCTCAGGTGTTTGATGGGCTCGCGCAGGACACCACGGGGCAACATATGCCCGTTGCCGAACGGGTTCGTTTTATCCACGAGCAACAGATTCAAGCGGCCCTTGAGCGGTAGGTATTGGAAACCGTCGTCGAGAATCAGCGTGTCACAGCCGAATTTCTTAATCGCATAAGCCCCGGCTTTGACGCGGTTTTTATCCACGAGCACAACCACCCCAGGAAGATTTTTTGCGAGCATATACGGTTCGTCGCCCGCGGTTTCCGAATCCAACAATACGTGAATTCCATCACTCACAATGCGGGGCGGAGGCTCGGCTGTGTGCGTGAGCAAAAACCACCATTTCTGCCAAAACGGAGGGGCCTTACTTTTGTAACCACGACTCAGGATCGCGACTTTGCGACCGCGCTCGTGCAGCGCCTTTGCGAATTTTTCCACAACAGGCGTCTTGCCCGTACCCCCGACCGTGAGATTGCCCACGACGACCACGAGGCAGCCCAAGGGATGATCCCGCAACACCCGGTGACGATACAACCAAAGCCGCAGCTGGACGATTCCGCTGAACAACCAAGACAGCGCCTGCAAAAACGCCCCATAGACCGTCGCCCCAGCATCCGCTCGGCGACCAAGCACAATGTCTACCGTGTAGAGCTCGAACGCCCGGAATTTCTTTTTCAACCAGGACAACGACATAGGTTTTGCGTACGGGGCATGATGGGCGTGATGACCGCGATGAAGGTTGACGGCCTTCAAAGGGTAAACTGTTTTCTGATCGGCTACGCGCCCACACTTATGAGCTACAAACTCTTCATCCCCGGTCCCATTGCCGTCTCTGAAAAAACACTACGCGCCATGGCGCAGCCAATGATCGGTCATCGCAGCACCGATTTTGTTGCCCTTTACAATTCTATCCAGCCCGAGCTGCAAGCTCTCGCCTGCACCCAGGATCCCGTTTACATCTCCACCAGCTCCGCTTGGGGCGTAATGGAAGGCGCCCTGCGCAACGTCTGCCAGACGAAGGTACTCAACTGCATGAACGGTGCCTTTTCCGACAAATGGTACGACGTCGCTCTGCGCTGTGGTAAAGCCGCCACTGCCCTCAAATTCGAATGGGGTCAGCCCGTCGATCCCGAGGCCGTCCGCCGCGAACTCGCCACCGGCGCCTACGATGCGATCACACTTATCCACAACGAAACCTCCTGCGGCTGCATGAGCGATCTGCCCGCCATCATGGCGGTGCTCCGTGAATTTCCCGACGTCATCTCCATTATCGACACCGTTAGCTCGTTCAGCGCGGTGCCGATCAAGAAAGACGAGCTCGGCATCGATGTGCTCATCACCGGCTCGCAAAAGGCCCTCGCACTCCCGCCCGGCCTCTCCCTCGTGTCCGTTTCAAAGCGCGCCCTAGAACGCGCGGCCAAGGCCACTGACCGCGGTTATTATTTCGATTTCATCGAATTCCAAAAAAACCATGAAAACGGCATGACCCCCAGCACCCCGGTCATCCCTCTAATCTACGCGCTGAAGTCGAAACTCGACGACATCAAGGCCGAGGGCCTAGTCGCTCGCTACGCCCGCCACGCCCGCCTCAACGCCACCGTCCGCGCCTTCGTTCTCGCTAAGGGATTTAAGCTTTTCCCCAAAGAGGGCTACGGCTCCATCTCGCTCAACTGCTTCGCCAACACGCTCAACCTCGACCTCGGCGCGCTAAATAAAATCCTCAAATCTAAACACCAGCTCGTGATCGACGGCGGGTACGGGAAATTGAAGGGCAAAACATTCCGTATTTCCAACATGGGCGACGAGACCGATGAAACCATCGCCGCCATGCTAAAATCACTCGAATCGGCTCTCGCCGAAACCCCGAAAGCTGCGGCCTGATTTTTCCGTGACTCTCATTTCAAATTAGGCCGGTTTTTAACCGGCCTTTTTTGTACCCTTTAATAGACGTCCAAAAAACTAAGCCTTGAAATTACCGCGCGCGCCCCGTAACCGCTCGCGGCTTAAATGAAGACACTCATCATCGCGGAAAAGCCGTCTGTGGCGGCAGATCTCGCCCGCTCCCTTGGCAAAGTCCCGAAATCCGGCGACCATTACGAAAATGATGAATATGTGATTTCCTCGGCCGTCGGCCATCTCGTGGAACTCGAGATGCCAGAAGACATTGATAAAAAGAAATACGGCTTCTGGCGCCTAGAGATGTTGCCGATCATCCCAGAAAAATTCGGCCTGAAACCCATCGAAGCCTCCAAAGAGCGCTTCTCTCACCTCAAAAAGCTACTCGCACGCAAAGATATCGAACTGGTCATCAATGCCTGCGACGCCGGCCGCGAGGGCGAGCTGATTTACACGTATATCTACCAGCTCACGAAGTGCAAAATCCCCTTCAAGCGCGCGTGGATGCAGACAATGACCACCGAGGGCATTAACACCGCCTTCAAAAACCTCCGCGAATCCTCCCAAATGGCGGGCCTCGCCGACGCCGCCCGTTGCCGCTCCGAGAGCGACTGGCTGATCGGCATCAATGGTACCCGCGCTCTTACCAAACGTATGTTCGGCTCCCGCGCCGGCAACGTCGCCTCCGTCGGCCGCGTACAGACCCCCACTCTCGCGATCATCTTCGCCCGAGAATTGGAAATCCGCAATTTCAAGCCCCGCGCGTTCTGGCGCGTCACCGCTCAATTTACCATCGCCAAGGGTGTCTACGAAGGCGTTTACCAACGCGCTAACTTTAAAAAAGCAGCCGACGACGAACACGACCGCATCGACCGCATCTGGGAAAAAGCCCTCGGTGAGGCCGTCCTCGCCGCCTGCTCTGATGGTGCGCTCGCCCAAGTCACGGAAGAGAAAAAGGGCGCCACGCAAGCCTCCCCGCGCCTTTACGATCTGACCACCTTACAACGCGAAGCCAACGGCCGCTTCGGCCTCCCCGCCCGCCGCACCCTCCAGATCGCCCAAGCCCTTTACGAGCGCCACAAAGTCATCACCTATCCCCGCACCGATTCCCGCGCATTGCCCGAGGATTACATTCCCACTTGCCGCGAGACGCTCAAAAACCTCCAAGGTGATCTCGGCACCCACGCTGCGCATCTGCTCGAATCCGGCTGGCTGCGCCCCAATAAACGCATCTTCAACAACGCCCAAATCTCCGATCACTTTGCGATCATCCCGACCACCACCGAGCCCAAGAATCTCGATGAGATGGAAGCCAAGGTTTACGACATGATCGCCCGCCGGTTCGTCGCCGCATTTTATCCCGCCGCTGAGTTCGACGTCACCACCCGTATCAGCACGATCGCCCCTGGCCACGATTTCAAAACCGAGGGCAAGGTCCTCACCGCGCCCGGCTGGCTCGCGGTCTATAATAAAAACACCGTCGAGGACGATTCACCTGATTCCAAAGCGCTCCCTGCGCTCACGCCCGGCGACAAGGCCCAGGCCCGCACCCACGAGGCTAAACTCCACGCCGAGTCGACCCGTCCGCCACCCCGCTACACGGAAGCCACCTTGCTCTCCGCCATGGAAGGCGCCGGCAAACTCGTCGACGACGAAGATATGGCCGAAGCGATGAAGGAACGTGGGCTAGGCACCCCGGCCACTCGCGCCGACACCGTCGAAGGGCTCATCAACCAGAAATACATGGAGCGTAACCAGCGCGAACTAGTCCCCACACCCAAGGCCGAATCCCTCCTCCAATTTCTTACCGCCGTCAAAGCCGACGCCCTCACCAAACCCGACATGACGGGCGAGTGGGAATACAAGCTGCGCCAAATGGAGCACGGCAAATACCCGCGCGATAAATTCATGGCTGAGATCGTCGAGGTCGTAAAAGGCGTGGTCGACCGCACGAAAAACTTCGAAGAAGACGACTCCGCCGCTCGCACCACTGACATCATTTCTCCGACCGACGGCAAACCCATGATGGAGACCCTCCGCGGCTACAAATCGCAGGATGGTATTCTCATGGTCTACAAGGTCGTCACCGGCCGCAAACTCGAGGAAGCCGAAGTCAAAGAACTCGTCACCCACGGTGAAATCGGGCCGCTCGACGGCTTCGTTTCCCCGCGCACGGGAAACCGTTTCCCCGCCAAACTCGTCCTCGCCGATGATCCCAAACACGAGGGGAAACGCCGCGTTGATCTCGACTTCGGTAACAAATTTGAACTCTCCGAGCTGACCGCCTTCTGGACCGATCCCGCCACCGGCGCCGAACTCTGCGAAGCACCTACCAGCTACGTACTCCGGGAGAAAAGCGGAGATACCTACGAGCAGAAATTTAGCGTCGGCCGTCTGATGTGCCAAAAGCCTATCACCCGCGAGATCGCCATCCAACTCGTTTCCCAGCCCAAGACCGATCTCATCACCGGCTTTACCTCGAAAAAAGGTCGCCCCTTTGACGCCTTCCTCACCCGTGTTGGCCCTAAATTCTCCTGGGAATTCCCGCCGCGCAAACCCCGCGTAGGCAAGGATGGCAAAACCATCGAACGCAAAGCCAAGGTCCCCGTCGATTTCTCGAAAGCGCAGACGCTCATTCACAGCAAACTCCACGACGGTCAGCTCATGCTCACCGCCGATGCGTTCTACGTCACCAAGCCCCAAGCCGATGGCTCTCCTCGCGTGGTGTTCGAACTCAAACGTATTCTCTGCAGCAAAGAACTTCCCGTCGAAGAAATCGAGCGCCTCGTCACTGATGGCCGCACGGGCCTCATCGACGAACTCGTCTCCAAACGCGGTTCGAATTTCAGCGCCTATCTCGTCCTCTCCAAGGACAAGAAAAAAGCCGAATTCGAGTTCCCTCCCCGTTAAACGGCCACGGCCCAGCGCCGAGCCGGATCGTCATTCGATTTCCTCTCGCCCCGGACCCTACGGCGTGCCTGCATACACGTGTCCAGTAACTTCACCTCCGCCCCTGCGTCTTCCATCGCACCCGTGAAATCCTCCAGAACCTATCTGCTCGTCATCCTCGCCTGCACTACCATCGGCGGAGCTGCTTACGCTTGGAAACAATACCAAGAGCTTATCCAACTTCGTGCCGCCGCCCTCGGCACCAATGAACGCTCCGATTTGCAAAAGCGCCTTTGGGCTGCCGAGAAACGCGCCAAAGACCTCGCCGACCAACTCGCCGCTGCCCGCACCCGCGGCGAAGGGGCCCCAGGCGAAAACGCCGACCCCGCCAACCCCGCCAACGATAATCGCGGCAACCGCGGTCCCGGTGGTCCCGGCGGTCGCGGTGGCGACATCATGGCCGCCCTCCAGAAACCCGAGATTCAGCGTCTCCTCGCCACCCAGCAAAAAGCGCAACTCGACGCCCGCTACGCCTCGCTCTTCAAGAATCTTAACCTCACCCCCGCCCAACTCGAGAAATTCAAAAATCTCCTCGTCGAACGCCAGACCTCGATGATGGACGTTATGACCGCCGCCCGCGAACAGGGCATCAACCCCCGCACCGATCCCAAAGGTTTCCAACAACTGATTGCCGGCACCCAAGGCGAAATCGACGCCAGCATCAAAGCCGCCATCGGCGACAACGCTTACTCACAATACAAAAACTTTGATCAAACCGCCCCCCAACGCGGAACCACCGACCAACTCAGCCAGCGCCTAAGCTACTCCGCCACCCCACTCACCGCCGATCAATCGGCGTCGATGCTCAAGATTCTCAGCCAGACCGCCCCCGCACGCACCGCGAGCACCGGCGGCGCCATCGCCATCACCAGCAACGTCACCGTGGGGGTCGAAGCAGGTGCAGCGGGCGGCGGTCGCGGCGGCCCTACCATGAATGTATTTGCAGGCTTTGGCGGAGGGGGCGGGGGCGGTGGACCTGGCGCATCGGCTCCAATCACCGATGCCACCATCAACATGGCTCAAGGCGTCCTCAGCGGCCCCCAACTCGAGGCCCTAAAGCAACTTCAAGCCGAACAACAGGCCCAACAAAAAATCGGTGAAGCCTTCCGCCAAACCTTGGGCGGTGCTAACAGCAACACCGGCGCACCCGCCACTAAGACTAATAAAGGCGGCTGATCCTAGCGCCACCGTTCCTATCCAGCTCGATGGCCGTCGTTCCCGACGGCCTTTTTTATCTCAGAGCACGGCGCGAAAACCCAGCCGCTTAGGCCCGAGAGGATGTCAATTCCACCCCCTCCTCTCATCACCAGTCATTCCCCACAAGCCTCAGCAAAAATCGTAATCTGCGAAATTTCACTTGAGGCTTATTTTGCTGGGCCGCACTTTGGACAGGTTTAGCACAACCTATTCTCCCATGATCGTCACCACCGCGCAGCTCTTTAAACACGCCTACGGCAAGTACGCCGTCGGCGCCTATAACATCAATAACGCCGAACAGGCCATGGGCCTCTTCCGCGGCGCCATCGATTCGCAGGCCCCGTTTATCATCCAGATTTCTAAAGGTGCCCGCGCCTACACCGACAAGCGCATGCTGGAAGCTATCATCCGCTCCGCGGGCGAGATTTTCCCCGAGGCCATCTTCGCCGTTCACCTCGATCACGGTGACGAGCAGACCTGCTACGAGTGCATCGACTCCGGCTTCTTCAGCTCTGTCATGATCGATGCCTCCCACGACCCGTTCGACAAGAACGTCGAAATCAGCAAGCGGGTCGTAGACCGCGCCCACGCCAAGGGCATCTCCGTCGAAGCCGAACTCGGCATGCTAGGCGGTGTCGAAGAAGATATCAAAGTAGAGGACGGCCACGCCACCCTCACCAACCCCGACGAAGCCAAAGACTTTGTCGCCAAGACCGGCTGCGACTCCCTCGCCTGCGCCATTGGCACCAGCCACGGCGCCTTCAAATTCAAGGGCAAACAGTCCCTGCACTTCGACGTCCTCGAAAAGATCAAGGCCCGTATGCCCGGCTTTCCTCTCGTTATGCACGGCTCGTCCTCCGTTCCGCAAGACGAGGTCGCCCGCATCAACGCCGCCGGCGGCAAGATCGCCGGCTCCATGGGCGTCGACGTGAACGAATACCTCCCCGCCGCCAAGCTTGGCGTCACCAAGATCAACATCGATACCGATGGCCGACTCGTCTGGACTCGCGTCCACCGTGAATACTTCCGGGATAAGCCGTCCGATTTCGACTTCCGTCCGCCCGGCAAGATCTTCATCGCTGAATACGCGAAGTTCATCGCTAGCCGCAACGTCCTGCTCGGCAGCGCCAATCAACTCACCGACCTCCGCCAGAGCCTCGGCAAGTAATTACTCAAAACAGACGCCAGCGAGGTGACCTCACCCGCTAGCGCTTTGCAGCGCGGCTTTTCTCGGCCGCGCTTTTTTTTGCCTACCTCAGCCGAGATCCGCCGTAAACACCCTGCCTAAATAAAATTGATCCTCAGAATTGCCAGCGTGCTCACTGCTCTCTCAGTGTTTCCATCATGTCGGCATTTTGCTCTCGGGCTTCCCTCCCGTTTACCCTATCCGCTGCGCTAGCTTACACCATTACTCTCACGGCCAATGCCTTGGCCGCTCCCGTCGATTTTAGCCGCGATATCCAGCCGATCCTCTCCGACAACTGCTACCACTGCCATGGCCCTGACGCAGCCTCCCGCAAGTCCGGCCTTCGACTCGACCTCCACTCTGAGGCCCTAGCCGGCGGCAAATCAGGTCTCGCCACTATCGTCGCGGGCAAACCTGACGACAGCGAACTCATCGCTCGCATCTTCAGCCATGACTCCGAAGAGGTCATGCCTTCGTCCGAATCAAATAAAACCCTCACCGCCGCCCAAAAAGACCTCCTGCGTCGCTGGGTTGCCGAGGGCGCAGCTTGGGGCGAACACTGGGCCTACGTCGCGCCCAGCCGCCCCTCCGTTCCCACGCTCTCCTCGTCCGCCGCACCTATCGCCAACCCCATCGACGCGTTCATCCTGGCGCGGCTCGCTGCTGAGAAAATCACTCCCTCCCCCGCCGCAGATCGCTCCACGCTCATCCGCCGCGTCTCCTTCGATCTCACCGGTCTCCCGCCCACGCTCGCAGAAACGAACACCTTCCTCAACGACTCGCACCCCGACGCCTATGCCCACCTCGTCGAGCGCCTGCTCGCCTCGCCCCACTACGGAGAACGCTGGGCCCGCCCTTGGCTCGACGTCGCCCGCTACTCCGATTCCAACGGCTACTCCATCGATGCCCCGCGCCAGATGTGGAAATACCGCGACTGGGTCGTCTCCGCCCTAAATCAGGATATGCCCTACAAGGAGTTCGTCATCGAACAACTCGCCGGCGACCTTATCCCTCAACCCACAACGGCGCAAAAAATCGCCACCGGTTTTAATCGCAACACCCAGATTAACCAAGAAGGCGGCATCGACCCCGAGCAGTTCCGCATCGAGGCCGTGATGGATCGCGTTGCCACTTTTGGCAGCACGTTTCTCGGACTCACCGTCAACTGCGCCCAATGCCACGACCACAAATTTGACCCGATCCCGCAGAAGGATTACTACCGACTGTTCGCGTTCTTCAACAATACCGTCGATGACGGCCACGGTGAAGGCGTCCCCGGCGGCCGCCTTTCCTTTGCCTCCGAAAATGGTCCCGCCGACACCTTTGTAGCCGACATCGCCCAAGTCCGCGCCGACCTCGCCCAGTTCCTAGAGCCCTACGCCGCCCAATATCCCGCGTGGCGCGCCCAAACTACCCCCGAATCCCGCGCCAAGCTCCGCCAAAACATCGGCACCGCGCTCACACTGCCTTGGGAGAAACAAACCCTCAACCAGCGCCGCGCCGTTTTCCTCACCTTCGGCGGCGAGAACGCCAAGTTCACCGCACTCCACGAAAAACTCGCCGTACTCGAAAAACACGAAGCCAAAGCCACGACCACGCTCATCATGGCCGAGCTGCCGCAGCCCCGCGAGAGCGTCGTCTTCATCAAAGGCGACTTCACGCGCGCCGGTGAAAAAGTCACTCCCGGCACACCTGGCATCCTTCCTCCGCTCCCCGCCACACCCGGCCGCCAGCCCAACCGACTCGACCTCGCCCGCTGGCTCTTCGAGCCAGCGCACCCACTCACCGCCCGCGTGATGGTCAACCGCATCTGGCAGCAATATTTTGGTCTCGGTCTGGTCGAGACGGAAAACGACTACGGCTCACAAGGCGCACCGCCTACACACCCCGAGCTCCTGGATTGGCTCGCCACCGAGTTCGCCGCGCAAAACTGGAGCATGAAGGCCATCCACCGCCTCATCGTCACTTCCGCAACATATCAACGCGCCTCTGTCGCTCGCCCCGACCTCGATCTGGCCGACCCACTTAACAAACTCCTCGGGCGTCAAAACCGACTCCGCCTCGACGCCGAACTCGTCCGCGATGTCGCGCTCTCCGCCAGCGGTCTCCTCGTACCCAAACTCGGCGGCCCGCCCGTCTTTCCGCCACAACCCGACGGCGTCATGACACTTGGCCAAAACCGTCGCGCCTGGGTCGCCAGCACCGGCGCAGATCGCCACCGCCGCGCCCTGTACACGCACCACTGGCGCGCGACGCCGCACCCGGCCATCGCCGTGTTTGATGCACCCGATGGTTTTAGTGCGTGCACCCGTCGGCTCCGTTCCGACACGCCCCTCCAAGCACTCACGCTCCTTAACGATCTTCAATTTTTTGAGTTCGCCGGCGCTCTCGCCGCCCGAATTCAAAGTGAAGGCGGGAACAATGACTCCACGCGCCTCGATTACGCCTTCCGCCTCTGTGTCGCCCGTCCGCCCAGTGCCGCCGAGCGTACACGCCTCATCGACCTACTGCGCCAACTGCAGACGCCGGCGTCCAATTCCACCGCTGAACCCACCGCCACGCCGCTGGAAGCGTGGACCACCCTTGCTCGCGTCTTGCTCAACCTCGACGAAACCATCACCCGAGCCTAACCATGACTCCACAGACCAACTCCGACTCGGCGCAACCGTTCGACCCCGCTTCGCGACGCCACTTTTTTAGCCGTTGCGCCATGGGCCTCGGCGGTATCGCGCTCGCCTCTATGCTCGATCGCAGTCGCCTCAGCGCGGCACCCGCACCCGCGTCAGGCCCACTCGCCGATCCGATGGCCCCGAAGTCCCCGCACTTCAGCCCGCGCGCCAAAAAAGTTATTTATCTTTTCATGGCCGGCGGCCCGAGTCAGCTCGAGTTGTTCGACTACAAGCCGCGCCTTATCTCGCTCAACGGCCAACCGGTCCCCGAGTCCCTCATCGCCGGCAAACGCTTCGCGTTCATGGACAGTTCGCACGGCACGAAGCTCCTCGGTACGCGCCGCGCCTTCGCCCAACACGGCGAGAGCGGCGCATGGGTCTCTGATCTTTTCCCGCATACGGCCGGCATCGTCGACGACATCACGCTCGTCAAATCCTGCGCCGCCGACCTCTTCAATCACGCGCCCGCGAAATTGTTCATGAACACTGGCTCCGGCCAATTCGGTCGTCCGAGCATGGGCTCGTGGATCACGTACGGCCTCGGCAGCGAATCGCAAAATCTGCCCGGCTTCGTCGTCCTCCAATCCGGCCCACGCGGCCCCCGCGGTGGCGCCGTCAACTGGGGCACCGGCTTCCTCCCGACCACTTACCAAGGCGTGCCTTTCCGCGGCAACGGCGATCCTATCCTCAATCTCGCTAACCCCAAGGGTATCACCGCCACGCGCCAGCGCCAGGCGATCGACGCCATTCGAGATCTCAACCTCCAACACGCCGTCGCCACCGGCGATGCCGAGATTCACACGCGCATCGCCGCTTACGAGATGGCTAGTCGCATGCAATCCAGCGCACCTGAGCTCGTCGACATCAGCGGCGAGAGCGAGGCCACGCTCAAGCTCTACGGGATCGAAAAAGATAAACCATCCTTCGCCCGCAACTGCCTCCTCGCCCGCCGCCTCGTAGAGCGTGGCTCCCGTTTCATCCAGCTGTATCACACCAACTGGGACAGCCACGGCGGCCCCGGCGAAAACCTGGAAGTTGATTTCGTCGCGCGTTGCCGCGAGGTCGACCAGGCCCAAGCCGCGCTCGTCACCGACCTCAAACAACGCGGACTGCTCAAAGATACGCTCGTTGTTTGGGGCGGCGAATTCGGTCGCACGCCGATGGGCGAGAACAGAGACACCACCGGCCGCAACCACCACATTGACGCCTTTACGATGTGGTTCGCCGGCGGCGGCACCAAGGCTGGCACCATCATCGGTGAGACCGACGAACTGGGTTTTAATTCCGTTACCGATCGCGCCCACGTGCACGATCTGCACGCAACGATTCTTCACTTGCTCGGTCTCGATCACAAAAAACTCACATTCCGTTTTCAAGGCCGTGACTTCCGCCTCACCGACGTCCACGGTAACGTCATCCAAAAACTCCTCGCGTAGGCCGCGCCCTCTGACCCGCTTGACTCGCCCCACCCCACTCGCGCCTAGGCCATGTTTACCCGCCGCCATTTTCTGAAAACCGCCGGTGCCGCCACCGCCAGTGCTTTCGTTTCCGCCCGCGCCCAGGCGCCCGCCATCGTCACATCCGCCCCCGTCTTGGGCCAAGGCGAGTTTCGCTACCGAGTCGTTCCTGGCTGGGGCGTCCTCGATACCGCTACACCCGTCAACGACTGCCACGGTCTCGCCCGCGACCGCGCCGGCCACATCATTCTTCTCACTAATCACTCCGCCAACAACGTCATCATCTACGACCGCGCCGGCCGCCTGGTGCATAAATGGGGCACCTCATTTCCCGGCGCGCACGGACTCTCGCTTGTCACCGAGGGTAACCGTGAAGTCCTATTCATCACCGATCTCACCACTCACCGCGTCGCCAAAACCACCCTCGACGGTCAACTTCTCGAGGAATGGCGCTGGCCGGCCCAGACCGGCAAGTACGACAAGGAAGACCAATACCGCCCCTCCTGGACGCTCCACCTGCCCAACGGCGAATTCTACGTCCTCGATGGCTACGGCCGCGATTACATCCTGCATTACGGCGCCGATGGAAAATTCCGCCGCATCTTCGGCGGCGCCGAGGGTGGCATCGTTCACTGGGGCCCGCACGCCGGCATGATCGACACCCGCGCGACCAACGCGGCCCCCTCGCTCTTGATCGCTATGAGCGATCAACAACATCTCCTCCGCCTCGATCTCGACGGCCGGCCGCTGGCGCGCACGCCTATGCCCGGCGGCAACCCCCGGCAAATCCGCCGCCACCGCGACCACTACTTCGTCGCCCACCTCGCCGACAACTGGCCCCAAGATCGGAGCAGCCGCGGCTTCCTCTCCGTCCTCGACGCCGAGCTGCGCGTTGTCTCCAACATCGCCGGCACCCCGCCCGAGTACGACACCTCTGGTAAACTCCAACCGATGCGTCATCAGGAAGACACGTTCCTGCACCCGCACGATCTGCTCGTCGACACCGACGAAAGCCTGTACGTCGCCCAATTCGCCTCAGGCAAAACTTATCCGCTCAAACTCGAACGCGTTTAATTTTTCAATCATCCACTCGTCCATAAACCTCTCACCTTTGACCGCACCCTCTACCTTCATGTCGCCAAAACACCTTCTCGCCCTCGCCGTATTCGCCTTCAGCATACCCGCCGTCTCCGCCGCCCTCTCGCCCGCCGAGCAAAAAATCGTCGACGCCGTAAACACCCAAGTCGGCACGTTCAGTCGCGACCTCGAAGAGGTCGTCCAGATCAACAGCCCCAGCGAAAACCTCGCCGGCGTGCGCCAAGTCGCCGATCTCTTCGGCACTCAACTCACCGCCCTTGGCCTCGAGTACCGTTTCGCCGCCCTTCCCGCCTCCAGCGGCCGCGCCGGCCATCTCGTCGCCGAGCACCGCGGCACCCAGGGCAAGCGCCTCCTCTTAATCGGCCACCTCGACACCGTATTGCCCGGCGGCAACTTCCGCCGCGAGGGCGACAAAGCTATCGGCTCCGGGACCAACGACATCAAGGGCGGCGATCTCATCCTCATCTACGCCCTACGCGCACTGCACGCCGCCGGTGCCCTCGCGAACACCCAGATCCTCGTCGTCATGACCGGCGACGAAGAATCTCTCGGCCGTCCTGTCGAGGTAGCCCGCGCCGAACTCTTCGACGCCGCCCGCCGCAGCGATATCGCCTTGTGCTTCGAAGGGACCATCGGCCACACCGCTACCGTCGCCCGCCGCGGCAGCGCCTCATGGTCCGTCGAGGTTCAAGGCGCCACGGGCCACTCCTCCGCCATTTTCTCCACCGCTATGGGCGCCGGCTCCGTTTACGAAGCCGCCCGGATCCTCTCAGAATTTTATCAAGAGCTACGTAAACTCGACGGCCTCACGCTCAACCCCGCTCTAATCGTCGGCGGCACCGAAACTTCCCTCGACCGCACCGGAGGGAAAGCTACCGGCAAGACCAACATCACCGCCCAAAGTACCCTTATCCGTGGCGACCTGCGCACCGTCAGCGCCGCACAATTTGCCGAAGCCCAGGCCAAAATGCGCGCGATCGTCGCCAAAAACCTCCCCCGCACCTCCGCCACCATCACCTTCAGCGAAGGCTACCCCGCCATGCCCGATTCCCCTGCCAACCGCACCGTCCTCGCTCAGCTCGACGCCGTGAGCCGCGACCTCGGGTTCCCCGCCATCACCGCCTACGACCCGCGCTCCCGCGGCGCCGGCGACATCGCTTTTGTTTCCCCGCCCTTACCCGCGATTGACGGCCTCGGCATCCGCGGTGGCGGCGCCCACGCGCCCAACGAATGGGCCGAGCTCAGCACCGTACCCGAGCTCGTCCAACGCACCGCCTTGCTTATCTACCGCCTGACCCGCTGAGTCCCCGCCCCTTTCTTGCTAGTTCTAAACACCCCCCATGAAAATCCGCCTCATTCTTTTCCTCAGCCTATTTGCTTACGTCGTTAGCCACCTAGCTGCCGCCGAACTCACCGCCCCCGTCGCAGCGAAACCCCTCCGCGCCTTGCTGATCACCGGCGGTTGCTGCCACGACTACGATTTCCAAGCCAAAATGCTCACCGAGGGCCTCAAACCCTTCGGCCCCATTACCTGGACCATCGTTAACGAAGGCGGCAAAACCACCAAGGGCCAGATCAAGCTCTACGAAGACCCCAATTGGGCCAAACCCTACGACGTCGTCGTGCACAACGAATGTTTCGCCGACACCAACGACCCCGCCTACGTCGCCAAGATCGTCGCCGCCCACCGCGCCGGCACGCCCACCGTCGTCATCCACTGCGCGATGCACACCTACCGCGCGATGACCGAAGACACGTGGCGTGAATTCCTCGGCGTTACCACCCGCCGCCACGATCACCAAAGCCATTACCCCGTTCGCCCCGTCGACCCCACCCACCCTGCGCTCACCGGCTTTCCCTCCCCCTGGGTTTCACCCCTGGACGAACTCTACGTGATCGAAAAACTTTGGCCCACTGCGAAAGCCCTCGCGGTCGCTAAGAGCGAAAAAGACGGCAATGACTACGCCTGCATATGGACCAATAGCTACCACGGCACGCGCGTCTTCGGCACGACCTTCGGCCACAGCAAAGAAACTTGGTCCGACCCGACCTTTATCGCTCTGCTTGCCCACGGCCTCCACTGGGCTGCGGGCAAGTAAGCAAGTTGCAGCCCGAGTTTGTGAAAAATATGTTTTCGCCATCTGTCTCCTCTTTCTCGCCTCGGGAGGGGCCGCTTCACGCTTCGCCTGCTGCTCGGGCCCTAAAGTCGTAAAGACAGTTTGCCACGCACCGCGCCAGCATCGTGTAGGTCCAAAAGCATTATACCTACTTTTCTGTAACGACACCCTTCCCGCCAACAAGCGTCCAGAGCCCGCTGACTTGCTGTTACCAGCTCTGGGGTATAATTGCTCGCCGCATCCAATGTCTCCCCGGCGAACCCTTTGGCGTTCGGCTACCAGCAGATGTTTAACCCGCTTGAAATATAGGCCGGGAGGGCGTCGTCGCCCGAGACTAGGACTAAATCCTCGTTGATCGCGGTCCAGATGAGCAGGCGATCAAACGGGTCGCGATGTTCAGGGCGGGCACGTAGACGACCAGCGCTGGCGGCTAGCCCTGCGGTGAGCGGGTGGATAGCCCAGCCCGCTTTGATCGCCAAAGCAGGGTAGTCGTCGGGGCTGACTCCTTTGAAACTCAATTTACCGAGACCAGCCTTCAAACTGATTTCCCAGAAGGTGATCACGCTAACGTGCACGGAATGTTCGGGTGCCTGTAACGCCTTGCGGGCGGGTGCAGAGAGTCGCGTGGGCTCGTGCAGAGCCCAGAGAAAGGAGCAGGTGTCGAGCAGCAGTTTCACGATCCAAGAAATGCTTCGTCCGTAATTTTCCAATCGGGGCTGATGCGTACAGTGGCCTTGCCTACCAGTAGGCCGAGTTTGCGCTTGGGGGCGGCGGGGGGCGGGCCGAAGACGGCGACAGGGCGCTTGTTGCGACCATAGGTTACGGTGACGGCTTGGCCCTTATGCACGAGCGCGAGGGCCTCGGGTAGACGAGCCTTGAATTGGCCGATGGTGAAGGTGGCGCTCATAAACTTAGCAAACACCTACCGAGACAAGTAGTCAAGTTAAGCGTCATGTCTCAGCCTGACCTAAGCCAAGGATGAAATAGGTAAATAAAACACCGCAAAAAAACCCTTTAAAACCTCCTCCCGGAGTCCTAAAGGACCGAGTTTTCCCTACGCAGCTCGCCTGCGACTGGTTTGAAGCTCAAGCTTCACCTGCTCCCAAAACGGAAAATACCCGCGACCTGCGTGCGTGAAGAGCGTTTGGAAAAGCAGACCGCGACTACGGGTCGTGCTGCGGTTAAAGCGCGAAGGACGCCCCGTTTCAGGGCGCCCGTTGGGTTCCAGTTTAACCGTCAAGGCTTGGGCACCGCCCAAAAGGAGAATCAGGCTAAGGCCGCGATAGGACGCTCAGTTTTGGATTACGCCGTCCGCGGCTTTAAACCGAGAGCGCTCGCTGCTGCAGTTTGATGCGCGTCGTAGGTGTAGATTTCAGGGAAACCGTGGTGCATCGCAGTGACAAGATGGAGGCAGTCGGCGGAGCGCAGGAAAACTGAGTCCGGTAGCGTGGTGTAGATTTTTGCCGCTGATTCGACAATTGTGCCGTCCAGCGATAACCACGACCAAAAACCGCCGAGATCATCGTTGGTGAATTGGCGAATCGCGGTCATGAACTGGTCGCGGGTCCACTTCTTCTCGCGCAACTGGCGATGGAAAACGCCCATGAGTTCAGCGCGGCCAAGTTCCGAAATAAACACCTGGTCTTCCGCTTCGAGTTTCAATCGCATTACTGGCGATTCCTTCTCGGCCAGGTAGAGTTTAGCGATAGCCGATGTGTCGCAGAATATCATGGTTACCGATCCCCGCGTATTTCATCGAATGCACCCTGGATGTCGTCGCTAGGCGATTGAGCCATCATAGCTTCATATTCCGGCAACAACACGCGATCGCGCCGCTGGGGGCGCAGGAGGGCGGGATTTGCCAAGACTGCTACTTGTTCGCCGCGGTCGGTGATTGGGACGGGCCGTCGTGACATCCCGGCGCGGCGCACCAACGGGCCGGTATCGTCGTGGAGTTGCTTGATGGTGAGAACTGCGGTGGATGCCATGAGTGTAACAGAGTCACATCTGCGCAAATGTAAAGAGTAACAGAGACTCCTCCCGGCCCTCAATGAGCGGGATTCCCTTACGCAGTTCGCTTGCAGGTTGTTTAAATCCCGCGCTTTACCTGCTCCCAAAACGGAAAATACCCGCGCCCCGCGAACGGAAATAGTTCTGAGTCCCAGGCGCGGCGCCTCCAGGTTATCGCAATTCCTGCTGCGCTCAACGCGCGTTCAATCGCTAGACCCTCGTCGAGCCAGGGACCGACAAATGGACGATACGCCTCCACGCGCTTAAGATTTTGCTGCTGCGCCCACGCCACTAGCTCCGTTGGCAGATCTTCGGTCGCACCCCGCTCTACCTCGACTCCATAGTGAGCCCCAGCCCGCGACGCACCCTCGCCGATCGCACTCCAAGTCCACTTAGCTACGCCCTCACCCCACCCCGCCTGCCCAGCAAGCCGCGTCGGCCAGGCCGCGTTCACGGCGATATATTTTTTCCCGGCGAGTTCGCCCAGTTCAACTGCGAGATCCTCCGCATGTAGCCACAGTCCCACGCGTTCGCCGGTACCGGGTAGCGCCTCGGGTACGCTCCATAAACTGTCTTCTATCCAAGCCGCTACTTTAGGCAGCGGCTCTTCTGTTATGAGATGCGCTAGGACCGCTAGTTGTCCTGGGTGAGGCACGCACCGCCCTTCCGTATACTGTGCTATGTTATCGGCCCGCGCTAAGTAGGTTTTACCCGCGGTCTGCAGCCCCGCGACCCAGCGCCATGAGAGCGTGTTGCTCGCCGGATCACCGTCTAGCAGATGCTCGTAAAAAAATGCGGCCCCTAGCTCCCAGGGAAGTCGCAGCGTGAAAATCCAGATGGAAGCAAACCACATGCGCGCGTGATTGTGCAGGTAGCCCGTCGTCACTAATTCTTGCGACCAATCATCAAAACCCGAGATGCCGGTCCGTCCTGTGCACGCAGCTTCCCAGACGCTGCGCTCTTCACGGCTTAAACCATCCCGCAGCCGCGGCACCGCTTCCCTCCACCGGGTCCATGCCTCAGGTCGCTGCTCCAACCAACCTTTCCAGTACGTCCGCCAGTACACTTCTTGCACTAATTTTTCAATCGCTGGAAACGTCCACTGCGCACGCAACGAGGACACTACTTCACTCTCTAAAAGCAGGCGCTTCTGCAGCCAGGGCGAAATGCGTGCGACGTTTTCATGGCCAGGGCGCACGTAATTTCGATTAGCCCCGTAGCCACCCGCCGAGGGCAAAAATTCTGACAACCGTGCCTCTGCGGCCGCTCGCGTAGGCTCAAATGTTATCATGACTTGAAGGTCTTTG
>Ga0136642_1000194_pt1 | contig 36047 bp, 32 predicted proteins | sample LowCatLa1302831Y_FD_115313 | JGI IMG/M metagenome (GOLD analysis project Ga0136642, IMG submission 115313) | Freshwater microbial communities from Lower Cathedral Lake, Yosemite National Park, California, USA - 13028-31Y | ecosystem: Environmental > Aquatic > Freshwater > Lake ... | reverse complement strand
CTGCACCTAGTCCAGACGCTACGCAATGCGGTATTTCGCCAGGGCCCCGGTACCCCTGTGCAGTTGCAACCGGATGACTTCATGGTCGAAGAGTTTGAAGCGACGAACCGCGCCGCCACCATTTTTGCGATTGACCTCTCGCTGTCCATGGCGATGCGCCACAATCTGGTGCCGGCGAAGAAAATGGTACTGGCGCTCACGCAACTCATTCGGTCTAAGTACCCGAAGGACTTCGTGGCGGTCGTGGGCTTCGGTGCGGTAGCCATGGAGCTAAAAATTGAAGACATCCCGGGTCTGACCATTGACTTCAACTCGGGAACCAACTTGCAGCACGCCCTGGCGCTAAGCCGGCACCTACTTCGCAATGAAAAGGGTGACCGTCAAATCGTCGTCGTTACCGACGGTGAGCCCACGGCCCACCTCAATGAGTACGGCGAACCATTCTTTGCGTGGCCCCCGGAACCCGAAACACTCCAAAAGACCATGGCCGAGGTTCTGCGGTGCACCAAGTCGGGAATCACGATCAATACCTTCGCCCTCGATATTGAGCGCAGCCAGTTCCCCTTCGTGGAACAGATCGCTCGCATCAACGGCGGTCGTACGTTTTACACCTCAATCGATGACCTGGGGGTCTACGTTCTCGACGACTTCGTGAATCATCGCCGAGCGGTGTGAGCACTTAGGCGTTGGCGGCCAGAACGGCGCTGACGCGGTCGAGGTAGTGACCAACGGGGTCGTCGTTGACCTCGTCCTCCTCCTCGTTCGGCTCGGGCACGTCATCGCCGAAGAGGTGGTCAAAGTTCGGGACTTTCGTGAGGAGCACGACGACCGTGTCGTGCGCGACCGCGGCCTGATCCACCAGTTCGTCGGCGAACTCGGCGAGGGCTGGTGCACTATGACCAGTGACTTCCGCATCGATGTCGGCGACGACGACGGAGAAGTCCAGCCCCTCTGGACCACTGACGAAAAAGCCCACGCAGGCACGCGTGCGCAGAAATGAGCCACCGGTCACGATGTCGAACGAACTAGCGACGAGCTGGTCGTGGCGAATGGGGTCGGTGACGTGGTCATCCATGGCGTGAAAGTCATCAGCGAGCGCGGCGGCGATGGCGGCGATCCGACCGGCAGTGTCGTAGCCGGAGCGGAAGGGGATGAGATCTGGTGCAATCCCAGTGAATGCCCCGACTTCGCGCCCCGCCTGCGACTCATCACGGGCCACGACGGTATTGAGTAGGCCTTTGCCGTGCGTCGTTGACGTTTCCACGAGGTAGCACTGCGCAAAGGACTCGAGACGTTCGGATGACCGGAACAAAACATCGGCAATGGCGGCGGTCTGCGTCGGCGCCACCGCCAGGAAACGTTCGCGCAAGGTCCCGATGTCCACCGCACATGCCCGTGCGACCACGAGGCCGCCCTTGAACCACGCACTGAACTCGGCCTCGCTGAGCGTGGGCAAGAGGGCGTACGCGTCGTAGGCCTCGGTAAGGGCAGCGTGACTGGACGTGCGCAGAGCCGAAACGATACGCCGGTGGGCGAAGGTCGTTAGCAGTTGGATGTCGCCTTCGTCGAGGGAGTGTCGAAATGACACAACGTCGTTACTACTCGCGTCCGCCAGGATGGCACTGATCGTGGCGTCGAGCTCGTCGTCGCGGTAGCGCACGAGGTCGTAGGACAGTCCGTCGTAGTTCAGTTCAGCCAGTGGTGAAGTCATTTCTTCATGCTAGGGGTTCGACGTTTCAGGAATGTGAAACGAGTATCATGCCGGTTCTGCATTTTTGACGACGTTCCCGATTTGCATTTTTTCATGAACTCAGACACAATGACACGGTTGTAATTACATGGGTAGTGCGGAGCTGCCCATAGCGAGGAGTACACCATGGAAATCGTGAATTTGATTGCCGACACCGAAGACCGCGGCTGGCAGTCTCGTGCTAACTGCATGGGTGTTGACCCTGACCTGTTCTTCCCCGAGCGTGGTGCCAGTACCCGTGAGGCCAAAGAAGTATGCCGTGGGTGCGTCGTCCGTGACGACTGCCTCGAGTTTGCACTTGACAATGGCGAAAAGTTTGGTATTTGGGGCGGTATGAGTGAGCGTGAGCGGCGTCGCTTGCGCCGCGCCCGGGCCCTAGAGCGTCGCGCTCAAGCCAGCTGAGTGGGGGCGCGTTCGGCGCACCTCAATGGTGGCCTCGGGACTAAGCCCGAGTGTCGCCCACCGGGCGGGCGGCACGTGGTCGAGAATGACCTGCGGTGCCAGCCCGACCAACTCGGCTCGAAGCAGTGCTTCGTTTCCCGTAAGTCCCGCGGCCACTTGGTCGTAGAGTGCGGCGAGGGAGACGGTCGTTACGTCGATGACGTTGCAACTCACCTGCGTCGAGGCCCCGACGGTTAGTCCGAGGGTTCGCACCCCAGGTTGACGCAGCGCCGAGGCCAGTTCTTTGGCTCGATCGAGGCTGGCGTCGAGCCAGATATTCCACGCCACGAGGAGTGGTCGGGCCCCAATGGTCACCGCACCCGAGCGCCCGTCGGCTTCGAGTGGTCCGAGATCAGGTGGGAGTGACCGAAAGGCCATTCGCCGAACGTCGGGGAGTGTCCGCTCTCCTGCCGCGAGGGGCCCGTAAAAGAAGACGGGGAGAGCACAGTGTTCCGCCACCCACGCTCCGAGTGCGTCGCGCAACTCGACGGCCTCGTCAAGCGTGTGCTCGTCGAGCGGCACAAACGGCACGACGTCGACCACGCCACGTCGGGGGTGGACCCCCTGATGCTGGCCAATGTCCAGTAGGGCGAATGCGGTGGTCAGTAGTTGACGTACGTCGCCAACGAGGTCGCTGGCTTCGTTGATAAGGGTGAAAACGCTCCGGTTGTGCCATTGATCGCTGTGGCGGTCACGCAGTGATGGGCCGGCCGCCTCATCCATCGCGGTGAGCAGGGTCTGGTTCTGTCCCTCGGAGATGTTGATGACGCACTCAAACACCCCATCAGCCTAGGCAGGGGAGCAGCCCTGGGCGGGCGAGTAGACTGTCACTACCTATCGTGACGTTTCTAAAGGAGTCCCGTGAGCCAGGTCCCGACCACCGAGAGTATTGAAGTTACCGACCCGGTCGGTCACGTCCAGGTCGTCTACCTTGGCCCCGTCGCTCCCCACTGGGAGTGCCGCATGGTCTTCGGAGACGAGGAGCAGATCCAGGGCTTCGTCGACCGTATTGACGCCCGTCTGCGCTTCCTGCCCCCGCACGACCCGCAGTTCCGCCGCAATCGTGAGCGCGTGAATCGTGATGCCGAGCGCGAGAACCTGTTGATCGAGTGGAACCTCGGCTACGACGAAGAGGCCTAGGCCAACGGCGAGTGCGTTACGCGCTCGTACCACTGCCGTGGCGCGCTGAGTTCCTGCGCGCTCGGTAAGCCGTCAACACGGAGAAACGCATCGAAGACGCTCAACCCGTGCTCTGCTTCGAGCGCGGCTACAAAGTGCGTGGCCTCGTCGACGTGTGGGCCCTGAAGCGACACGGAAAACAGTGCGGCTGCGGCATCCTCGCCTTTGGCGTCACTACGCCGGTGGCGCCGCCACGCCTCCGCGAGGGCCGGCTGCGGACCGTGGAGCGAGGACGTAATGAAGAGCGCCGCAGCATCGAAAAAAGCGGCCAACGCCGCGGTGGCGGCATTCATGGCGACCGACACGTCCGTTGACTCAGGGAGAGACACACCGTCGAGAATGCCCTGAGGGTTCCCCATCAAACTTGCCAGGCCCTCGGGGTTGCCCATCAGTCCCTGGAGTCGGTTGACAATGTCACCCTGAGCGCTGGCCGCTTCGTGCACGGCATCGAGCAAGAGGGCGCGCAGGGAGTCGCCGAGGCCCGGTTGACAAAGGACACTCGAGGCCACGAACTCCCGAGCGAGGGCGTACGTAAAGACAACGTCGCGCTCGAGCGACCACTCGTCAGCAAACGACACGACATTGTTCACCACAATGTCGTGGGCGGCGCTGGTGCGGGGCAAGGGGAGGGCCGAGAGGGCCCAAGCGCGGTCGCTAAAGTGACCGGCCACGCTGCCGAGTTGCATGCCGAGCATCATCGGACCTATGGAAGCACTGAGCTGCGCCATCATCGGGGGAACATCGTCAGGAAAAGTCGGCGCACTCGTGGCAGCCACGAGTGGATCCAGCAACGGTCGCCACTGTTCGAGTGCCACCAGGGTGAGTCCCGCCCGATTGACGGCGCGAACGTCGTACTCGGCAACAATGCCGAAGAGCGCGTCGACGTGGCGTCCAACGAGGGGCGCCAACTCTTCGAGGCGACTGCGCTGTGCGGGGGCGGGATTGGGGTCATTGTCGTCGCCCCGAGCCACGGTGAGCGCGAGTTGCGTGGCGTTGACGTACCACGCGTCGGGGCCTTGCTGGGAGAGCATTTTGAAGAGGTCGCCGAAAGGGACGCCCATGGGAGAGTCGGTCATGTCTCTAAATTAGGGGCTCGTCGCAGAAGGGCAAACACCGTCTACGATTTACCCCAATGGCCACCGACGTAGCAATAGATATCGGCACAGCGTCGACCCGTCTGGCGACGAGCCGTGGCGTCGTTTTCGACGAACCGACCCAAGTCGCCATCGACACCAGCACGGGCGACGTCATTGACATTGGTCACGGTGCGCTTGACCTCGTGGGTCGCACCACGCGCCACATTGTGGTCTTTCGCCCGCTGGCGCAAGGAGCCACCGTCGACTTTGACGTGACGTCGCGGTTGATTGCGGCATTGTTTGAACGGGCGAATGTCTCCAAGTTCAGCCGCGCCCGCGTGGTGATGTCGGTGCCGTCACTCGCCACTTCCATCGAGCGGCGAGCTCTACGCCAGGCCGCTCTGCAGGCGGGAGCCAAGGAAGTCACGTTGATTGAGGCGCCGATCGCCGCCGCCGTCGGCCTCGGACTGCCGGTCCAGGACCCGATCGGATCCGCGGTTGCAGTTCTTGGCGCGGGTGCTTCTGAAGCGGCCCTCCTTTCCCTCGGCGGCATTGTCACTTCGGGAACGCGTCGAATCGGGGGAAGCGACATCGAAGCAGCGCTGGGGTCGCTGCTACGGGTCCGCCGAGGCGTGGTGGTGGCGCCCGGTACGCTCGAGGCGCTCAAAATCGCGATGGGCTCGGCTCGCCGGCTGAGTGACGGACACTCCGTGATGGTGGCGGCCCGCACCGTTAACCGCGGTCGCCCGGTCGAGGTCGAAGTGACCTCGGCAATGGTCAACGAGGCGCTGAGTGACGTGGTGGCGCAAACGGCCCGCCTCTTGGAAGAGTGCCTCAGCGACGCGCCGCCAGACCTCTCGCAAGATATTTCGGAACGGGGCTTGACCCTCGTGGGGGGGCACGCCCAGCTGCGTGACTTTACCGACGTCCTCGCGCTCGCCACGGGACTGACCGTGACGGTCCCCGAGAATCCCGCGACCGTTGTCATTCGCGGACTGCAGTTGTGCTTGGAGGAGATGGCGTCCCTCCACGCCGTCCTGCGCAACGTTGACCGCTAGTTCGCGTCACTCACGATGCCGAGCTGGCTTACGGCAGCTCGGACTTGCCAGTCCTTGTCTTCGCTGGCCATGGCCAGGGCCTCATCGATATCGGGACCCTCGTAGTTGGCCAGGGCCACGATCGCACGGCGTCGCACGGGCGGCTTGTCGCGAAGAGCGGCGATGATGACCTCGCGAGCGTCATCGTGGCCGAGCGCCCCCAGTGCTGCGATGGCCGCTTCGCGGCACCGTGCATCCTCGTGCGTGCTCGCCACCTGACAAAGGGCAGTGACCGCGGGTTCGTAGAGGAACTCACCCAGAGCGAAGGCGGCGGCGTCCACGACGAGCGCATCGGCATCTGCGAGCAGTGAGGTAACCGCGTCGGCGAGCAGCGTGCTGGGTGCCTGTTGTGACAACTGGGTGAGGGCCTCTCGGCGCACGTCAACGTCAGTGTCCGACAACGCAGTGAGCCACTGCTGGTCACTGACGTCTCCCGCGCGAACCAGACCCCGCAACGCCAACACACGGGTGCGAGAACGGGGGTGGTCGAGTGCCGTAGTCAAGAGTGTGAGGTCCTCATCACGGCCGCGGGCACCGGCACGCAAGAGTGATTCGTCAGAGGGTTCCGGTAGCGTTAGGTCATCGTGCACTCGTCCATCTCATCACCAAAACGACCTCGCCGTCGACTCAACGTCATTCTGGTTTCGTTCGCCGTCCTGGTCCTCGTACTCACCGGACTCCAGCGGTGGCAGTTAAACGAGTTCGCCATCACCCCGGGCTCGGCGACTGACGTCCCGCCACTGGTCACGATCAAGGGTCTTGACACCGCCCGCCACCACGACCGGGTACTTCTCGTTGACGTCTATTTGTCGCAGCTGACGATGCTCCAGTACCTGACGTTTCACTTGCAGTCGCACGTTGAGTTCATTCCTGGCTCGTGGCTCACCTCACCGGGTGTGCCGACCAGTGAACTCACTGCGCAGGGCTATCAGGAGATGAGCGATTCGAAAACCGCCGCAACGGTGGCGGCCTTTCGAGCGCTCGGCTGGCACATTCGCGCTACCCCGACGGGTGCAGTGGTGACCGAAGTACTGAGTAATGGCACGGCCTACGCGGCCGGTATTGGGGTGGAAGATCGCATCACGTCGGTGAACGGTCGCCCAGTGACCTCGCGCTGTGGCGTGATTGAAGCACTTCGGCCCCTGCGGCCCGGCACATCGATTCGACTGGGCATCACCCATCAGTACTTCACCGACACCGGACTGTTGCGCGTCGGTCGTTTCCACCAGGTCACCTTGCGGACGCAGGCGGTTCCCGCCGCCAATCAGGGGGACAGCGGCTGCGCGGGCGACGGCGGGGCGGAACGGTCGTTCGTAGGCATGGGACTGGAAGACGGTCTGAACTACTCGTTTCCCGCCCAGGTCGCTGTTGACACGACAAATATCGGTGGTCCGTCGGCCGGCCTCGCCTTGACGCTCGCCATTATCAATGCGCTCTCGAAGACGTCCATTACTGGACACCATCTCATTGCAACGACCGGCACCATTGACCCCAGCGGTGCGGTGGGCGACGTCGGCGGGGTGGCGGAAAAGACCGTGGCCGTTGAGCAGGCGGGCGCCAAGTACTTCTTTGTGCCAGTGGCTGAATTGGCGGCGGCGAAATCGGCCGCGGTGGCGGGATTGCACATAATCCCGGTGTCGTCATTGCACCAAGTTTTGGCGTATTTACGTACGATTGGGGGCACCGCCCCCGTGCCAATAACTCCGCCAACGAAACCGTAAAGTTCACTCGTCACGCCGTAGGCTAGAGGGAATGGAAGAACGCCGCATCCTCTCAAATCAGCGCCACAACTCCGGTGACGTGCCTCGCGTGACGTTCTCCACGATTCGTAAAAATGGTCTCGATCCCGCGGAGGTTCGCTCCTACCTCGATTCGGTATCGCGCGAGATGAACCAGCTCGAGCACCGCATCCGTGATCTCCACGAGCAGCTGGCCGACGCCCAGAAGCGCGCGGCCAATCCGGTCTTTGACGAGGCCACCCTGACCCAGGCCCTCGGCGCGCAGAGTGCGGCAATTCTTCGCTCAGCCCACGAAGAGGCCGGTCGCGTGACTGCCGAAGCGCAGCAGCGCGGCGCGGCCGTGTTCAGTGAGGCTCAGCACCGTGCGTCAGCGCAACTGATCGAAACCCAAGAGCGCATTACCGTGCTGCTCACCGAAGCGGAGCAGTCGGCACACCAGCTCGACGTCGACGCCCGAAACGGGGCGGAACGTCTCATTGAGACCGCCAAGATCAATGGTGAATCGCTGGTTGAGCGCAGTCGGGAACAGGGGCGGGCCATTGTCGAGCAAGCAACGGAGGCTCGTCGCGCCATTTTGAACGACCTCGCCATCAAGCGCAAAGCCCTGACGCTGCAGATTGAGCAGCTTCGCGTCGCTCGCGACACGCTCATCACCTCAGTACAGGGCGTGCGAGACGATGTCGACGACTTGCTGTCAACGTTGGCCTCCTCGGACGAAGTAGCGCGTCAGGCCGCAATCGAGGCCCTTCGGCTGCGCCCCAGCGTGCCGGAGCCGAGTGAGGCCGAGATTGCCGCTGCCGCACCGCTGCGTGAGGTGCCGGAGCCAGTCTTGACGCCGCTTCCCAAGGCGTCCTCGGTGCGCATTTTGCCGCCCGAGGCGGCGACCGCCCCAACGCCGGTGGTCGCGACCCCCGCGTCGAAGGGCGATGTGACTCCTGCCCCTGTCCCCGTTGACGAGGTCGAAGTTGACACCGGCACTGACGTAGTGAACGACATCTTCGCCCGACTTCGTAAGGCCACGCTCGAGGAGCGGGGTGCCACCGCCGCTGCGCCGAAGAAGCCAGCCGCTCCAAAGGCCGACGCCCCAAACGGCGAGCTCTTCTTGCGCCGGGACGCCGCCATTGAAGAAGTGCTGAGTGTGTTGACGCGTAAGGTCAAGCGGGCCTTACAAGACGACCAGAACATCGTCCTCGAACGCCTTCGAGACGCTGCCGTAACCGAACTCGAGGACGAACTGTCGCAGCGCGCCCGCTACGCTGAGGCCGCGCGTGAGACGCTGGGCGATGTCGCTTCCGCGGGCACGGTCTTTGCTGCCGCGGAAACGGGTGTTACCGCGGGTACGGTCAATCCCGCGGCCATTGACGAATGCGCCGCCGACTTGGCGGTGACCATCGTGGTTGCCCTGCGCAAGCGGATTATGGCCGACGGCAACGGCGACGCCAGTGAGCGGGCCAACGCGGCCTATAAGGAGTGGCGCGGCGCCCGCGTCGAGCGTCTGTGCACCGACGTAGCCCGCCGGGCCTTTCACGTGGGGGTGACGCAGAGCGCGGTGGGCCGCCACGTGCAGTTCCTCGTGGCCCCGAATGACGCCCCGTGTGACGCCTGTGCCCTGGACGCCGCGGCACCACCCCGCGCCTACGGGCAGGCCTTCCCGAGTGGGTCGCTGTATCCGCCGCTTCACGCCGGCTGCGCCTGCACTGTTCTGCCGCACTAGGACGCCGTGGTGAGGCGTAGGCTTCACTCATGAGCGCTTCTACCCCTACGGCCCCCCTTCGACGAATCGGACGTTTTTCCCCACGGTCGCTTGTCGTCGGTGCCGCTGTACTCCTCCTGATTCTCTTTACGTCGCTGCGGTCCCTGGCCATGTTCTGGACCGATCAGATGTGGTTCTCACAGGCGGGTTTTGGGTCGATTTTTACCAAAGTGCTCGTCACTCGCATCGAGTTAGGCGTGGCCTTCGGCCTGTTCTTTGCCGTCATCATGTGGGGCAACCTGATGCTGACCGACCGGTTCGGCGCTCGTGATTTGCAGTTCAATCCCGAAGACGAAGTCGTCCGTCGGTTCCAAGAAGCAGTGCGTCCCCGCGCGGGCCGTCTCTACGGCATCGTGGCCATTGTCATGGGGTGTATTGCTGGTCTCAACGCTTCGACGCAGTGGCAGACCTTTTTGCTGTTTCAGCACGCCACATCCTTTGGCAAGAAGGACCCCCTCTTCCATCTGGATGTCGGTTTTTACGTGTTCAAGCTGCCCTTCTATAACTTTGTGACCACGTGGCTGTTGGTGTCGCTGTTCGTGACCCTGCTCGTCTCGACGCTCTTTCACTTCTTCAACGGTGGCATCCGCGCCGCTCACGCTACTCCTCGAGTCTCCCCGCGGGTCAAGGCGCACTTGAGTGTCATTGGTGCGGCGATTGCCCTGCTCAAGGCCGTGGGGTACCTCCTCGCCCGCTGGCACTTGGCGAACTCCACCAATGGGCTCGTGCAGGGAGCGGGCTACACCGACGTGCACGCCCGCATTCCGGCCCAGTCAATTCTCCTGTTCCTCTCCCTCGCCGCGGCCGTCATTTTGTTGGTTAACGTGAGGAATCGAGGCTGGTCGCTCCCCGCCGTCTCCGTTGGCCTGTGGGTGTTTGTGGCCCTGATTATCGGTGAGTTGTATCCGGCGGTCTTGCAGCAACTCAAAGTGTCTCCCGCTCAGGCCACCTTGGAGGCCCCGTACATCAAGCGCAATATTTCGGCCACCCTCGCCGGGTTTGGTGTCCAGTCAGTCCGATACCACAACTTCGCTGATCAGACCTCCGTGCCGTCGGCGGTGTTGAAGGCCGACGCACGGACCCTGTCGAATATTCGCCTCTGGGACCCCGCCAGTGAGATTTCGCTCGCGACGGTGACCCGTCGTCAGTCAATCCGCTCGTACTACACCTTCAATTCGCTAACGGTCGACCGTTACTTGCTTCGCGGCAAAGTCTTGCCCGTGCTTATTGGGGCCCGCGAACTGTCGACGGCCAACCTCCCATCGCCGTCGTGGGTGAACACCCATCTGCAGTACACCCACGGGGTGGGCGTTGCGGTGCTGGCGGCGAACCAGGTCGACCTCGCCACTGGGAACCCGATTTTCAACGTGGCGGATGTTCCGCCTGTCTCTACCGCGGGCATGCCAACGCTTACGCAGCCCGACATCTATTTCGGCTCGGGACTCAGCGGCTGGGTCGTGGCGAATTCGAAGCAGAAGGAGCTCGACTACCAAGTCAATAGTGGGCCGAACGCCGGGTCACCAGTCGAGACAAACTACGGCGCCAAGGGCGGCGTGGCGGTCGGGGGCACCTTCAGTCGGTTGGCGATGGCGCTTCGCCTCGGGGACTTCAACTTCCTCATCTCAAACCAGATCACACCACAGAGTCGCGTGCTCTTCGTGCGTGACGTGACGGCCATGGCGGAGAAAGTCGCCCCCTTCCTCTCGTACGGAACGTCAACCTACCCCGTAATTGTCAATGGCGGCGTGGACTTCGTGCTCGACGGCTTCACCACCACCGATCAGTACCCGTACAGTCAGAACGCCAGCAATCTGAACTTAAATGAGGGAAACCTCCCCGCGAGCTTCAACTACCTGCGCAACTCAGTCAAGGTGGTCGTCAACGCCTACACCGGCCACGTCGACTTCTACGCCGTCGATCCCTCCGACCCCATACTGCAGGCCTACGAAGCGGCCTTCCCCGGACTCATCAAGCCAATGAGTGCCATGCCCGCTACGATTGTCGCGCACCTGCGCTACCCGACGTCATTACTGTCGGTCCAGGCCGCTGTACTGGGTCGCTACCACATCACCTCCGCTAGTGCCTTCTACAACGCGTCCGACCGCTGGGAAGTGTCGCCAACGACCGGTGCCGGCACCCCGAGTCAGGCCCTGAACGTGTCGGTCTCGACCGACGCGCAGGGCAACCCGATTTCCATCGGTTACGCGCCGATGTACCCGGTGGTGGGGGTGGGGTCACTACCTCAGGCCTCGCACCAACAGCTGCTCGAGACACTCGCCTTCGTGCCGGCCGGTAACGCCGGCACCATCCAGACACTGACCGCGTTTATGGTGGCGACCTCTGACCCGAACGACTACGGTCAGCTCCACGTGTACGAGATGCCCCGCGGCCAGAGCGTGACGGGGCCGGCGCAGGCCGACTCGGAAATTCAGGCCAATGCCGCTGTCTCGTCCATCATCACGCCGCTCGACCAACACGGTTCGCAGGTGCTGCTCGGCAACGACATTCTCGTGCCCCTCGACCAGAGTGTGCTTTACATTCGTCCCCTCTACGTCACGGCGCAGTCAAACTCGCTGCCCCAGTTGCGGTACGTCATCGCGGTGTTCAACCAACAGGTGGTGATCGCTCCGACCCTCGCGGGCGCATTGAGTCAAGTCTTTGGTAGCGCCGTGAATACCGGTGGCGGATCGACTGGCGGCGGAACATCGAAACCGGGTCAGACCGCGAGTTACTACCTGGGCCAAGCCAGTCATGATTACGTTCTTGCGCAGGCGGCGTTGACCGCTGGAAACCTCGGCACTTACCAAGCCGAGGTCAATGCAATGAATGCCGCACTGACGCAGGCGCAGAAGGCGCTCAGTACGAAATAGTGCTGTGGCGCGTCTGCGCCGCCATCGTGTAGGATAAAAGTCCCATCGCGGGGTGGAGCAGTCTGGTAGCTCGTCGGGCTCATAACCCGAAGGTCGTAGGTTCAAATCCTGCCCCCGCCACGAAAGGGTTTGCACGTACGTCGCGCAAACTTCGCACCGAAGTCCCGGTCCGCCGGTCTGAAAAGGCCAGCTGACCGGGATTTCTGCATTCCAAGCATCCGCGGTGATCTCTGGCTCTCCGGTGTACAAGTTGAGGCTGATGGGACGAGCTGCGGCTGGTTCAGAAGGTGAACAAGAAGGGTGGCGAATTTTTTGGCCGACCCTGTCGTTCGGGCAGCATGCACCATTCCAATGCGCGATGAAATGGTGCGGCCTTCTCGGCGGTGAAACCCACAGAACCAGTGAGTCGCGGAGATTTCGTTGGAAAAAACTCCGCCGTGGCAGGTAGCCACATCGGACGAGCAAAGACGCCAATCACGAGCAAGCCCCGAGCAGCAATGACATACTCAACCTCAAGCATTTTCGCCGCCGGAAGTTTCCACTCGTAGCGACACGCTTCGTAGACGTCGACATTCTGTTCGAGCGCTTTTCTACCGACAAAGAGAATCAGAGACTTTTCGGGTAACACCACTTCTCGAGGCGAGTAGTGCTTTTCACCACCGATGTGCCAATGTCGCGTTCCATTGAACTCGCATTCGTACCAGTGCTTGTTTAGCCGCATCGCTTCGCATCGTGCCGTGACTTCACTTTGATAGAGAACTTTTGCCTTGCCACTTCGCGTGAAATGCTCCGCAACTACCCGCTTGGTCATAGTTCTCTTTCTTGTCGATTTGGTGCAGGTGACTTCTATCACTGAGCTGTCACGCGGAGTCCGCGTCAACCACCCTCCTGTCCCGTCAATCGGGTATTCGCAGAGCGCTCGTCACTTCAACGTCGACGCGTTGGTTGGTGGAAGAGGGGGTTTGTAGGCTCGTACCGGAGGTGACATCGCCGACGAGTGAAAGGTGACAGTGGTGGTTGAAATTACGGCAAGCCACGAGGCTCGGGTCGGTGAACTCCTCGTACGCCGAGCACTACCTCGTCGAGGGCGCCGCGCCATCGGTGCCTGGTGCTTCACCGACCATCTGGGGCCAACACGTGTTACTCCCGCACGGGGCGCGGATGTCGGCCCTCACCCCCACATGGGATTGCAAACAGTCACTTGGCTCGTCGAGGGTGAACATCTGCACCGCGACAGTCTCGGTTCCGAGCAACTGCTTCGAGCGGGGGAGTTGAACCTCATGACGGCCGGATGGGGAGTTGCCCACTCAGAAGAAGCTGCTTCACGCTACGCGGGCGCACTGCACGGCATCCAGCTCTGGATAGCCCAACCAGAACACACGAGAAACGGACCGGCGGCCTTTGAGCACTGGATCGAACTGCCGAGGTTCGAACTCACGGGGGGTGTGGCGACGTTGTTGGTGGGTGAGCATACGGGCGTCGTAAGTCCCGCGACGGTCGCGACACCGCTCATCGGAATGGAGCTACAGCTAACCGCCGGGGTGCATCTGCCACTTTCGCCGTCCTTCGAACATGGTCTCGTCGTTCTCGAAGGCGCCGTCCTCGTGGACGGCGCGGTGCTCACTGCTGGCCACCTTGGGTACCTGCCACCGGGGCGAGACGAGCTCACCATTTCGGTAAGTACGTCAACGAGGATGATGCTGCTAGGGGGAGAACCACTCGACGAGCCCGTTCACATGTGGTGGAACTTTGTGGGTCGGAATCGAACTGAATTTGTCGAGGCATACAACTCATGGACCACCGACGACGGACGATTTGGCACGGTACAGAGTCCGCTAGCCCGCGTACTGACAACACCGCCATCATCAATGGCCTTCCGTCCGTTCCGGAACTAGTGAGGGCGAATCATCGTCACTCGTCATAGCGCCCCGACGGGGTCGAGGCCGAGCGATAGAGTCGAGACGCCCCACTCGTCGCGCAGGGTGGTGGCGCGGAGCAGAAGGACAACGTCATGATTGCCACCACCGTTTCGTCGGGGACCGTTGTCCTCATCGGAGCCGTCTTCCTCGCCTGTGCCGTAGAAATGGTGGAGGCGCTGACCATTGTCGTCGCCGTGGGCCACACGCGTGGTTGGCGTTGGGCCCTCGAAGGAGTCGTGGTAGCCCTACTTGCACTCGGGGCCCTCGTGGGGGCCTTTGGCCCCGCATTGATTCACGTCCCACTTACTTGGCTCCGTCTGATTGTCGGTGGCGTACTTCTTATCTTTGGACTGCAGTGGCTGCGCAAAGCAGTGTTGCGGGCCACTGGTCTCAAAGCTAAACACGACGAGGACATCATTTACGCCGAGACGGTCGCTGAACTCAACGCCGCACCACTGGCCACTTCCCGCGATCAGGTTGCCTTTATGATGGCCTTCAAGGGCGTCTTCCTCGAGGGTCTCGAAGTGGTCATTACGGTCTTGACGCTCGGTACGTCCGCTCACCGATTGGGCCTCGCCAGTGCCGTGGCGGGCGCCACGGTGGCGCTCGTCGCGATTACGGGCGTACTGGTGGCGAAGCAGCTCTCGTCAGTACCAGAGAATGCCATGAAGACCGGCGTGGGCGTGATGCTCATCTCCTACGGCACCTTCTGGGTCGGTGAAGGCCTCAGTATCCACTGGCCCGGCAACGATGGTTTCTTGGCCCTGCTGGTCGGGATCTACGCCATCACCACCTACGGCGTTATTGTGCTGACCCGGCAAGCGACTCGAAAGGTGGCGGCATGAACTCGATACTTTTGAAGTGGCTCAAGGGCTTTGGCAAGTTCTGGTGGGATTTCCTCGTGGGCGATACCCCCGAACTCTTCGTATCGACTATTGCCATCATCGTGGTCACGGTCCTACTGGGGCGAGGACTGCACAACTCGCACGTGGCCACGGTCGTGCTGCCGGTTTTGGTGGTGGCCTCGCTCGTATGGAGTGTTCGTAAGAGCTGGCCCAAGCGCTAGCGATACGTCGCGCTGAGGGCCGTCCAGACTACGCTTCAAGGCATCGTTTCGAAAAGAAAAGAGCGCCGTGCCTGTTCTCGTAGTTGGTCTGGCCCACACGGGCGTTGAGACGATGACCTCATTTCTTGGTGCCCTCGGCATGGCGACGCACACGGAGAGCCAACGATTTACCTTCGACCAGCTCACTCGTGAGACCCTCGAGTCAGTCGGCGCGAGTAGCAGTGTTCCGCCCGCGCGAGGCACCCTCGAGGTGGCCTCGGCCGGCATCCGGGCATCAACGGCATCCTTCGTTGCCGAGACCTTTACCGATCGACATTTCGCACTCGGCGTAGTGAGCGGGGCCGCGCTGGCCCCCGCGTGTCGGCGCGCCGTCAAGGGGCGTTGCGCCTTCATAGTGATGGTGCGCGATCCCGATGAGGTGGCCCACGCCGCTCACGTGCGTGATGGACTGTCGGTGCCGCTGGCGCTCGCGGCGTGGCACGAGACGCTGCTCAGCGCACTTTCGGGACTCGTCAATGAATCGGTCATCGTCGTTTCGTACGCCTCCTTCGTCAAGGACCCGCTCAGCGTGGGTGCCGACATCGCCGACACGCTCGTCGCGTGGGGTCTTCTCGACCCCACCGCCTCGGTCGCTGAGGCTGCCCTCACCGTCACCTCCGGTGGAGCAGCTGTGACCTCGGTCTCGTCCGCGGAGTCTACGAAGGCACGCAGGGCCCCTCGACGGCTGTTCAAGAAGTTGCTGTCGCTCGAGGGAGTGCATGCCTCCTTTGAGCCGGGCAGGCTCAAGGAAGCGCCGTGGTGGATGACGGCGCTTCTCGATGAGCGTCGCGAAGCCCTCGCTCGCGAACGCCTAGCGGAGCATCACTGCCAAGCAGCACTCGAGGTGACCCAGGCTGCGCTGACTCGGGCCAATCTCGAACGCACGTCGGTACTGGTCGAGCACGGCTTTGCGGTGGGAGAACGCGATGCGGCGGCGGAGCAGCGCGATGCACTGAAGTCTGCGCTCGAGGCTCTCGACCACGACTACGAAAATGTGGTCGGTGATCTCGCCGATGCCCGGACCGAGTTAGCCACGTTGCGTGAACGCTACGAACGGCTCCAACGACTACAGGCCTTTGCCCGGATGCGCTGGTGGGCCCGCTTCGTTCGCGAGCTTCGCGACTAGTGCTTCACTACCGCCGTGCCGCAGGCCGGGCAGAAGTTAAGGCCACCCTGCAGCAGTTTTCCGCAGGCGACACAAAACTGCTCACCCTGGGGTGAGCCGCCCCAGACGGTCTGCGCGTTTGCCGTCGTTGCGTACCTATTGCCAACAATTTTGGTGGGCTGGCACCAGAGGTAAATATCGTAGAAGGGGACGAGAATGAACCATCCCGATCGCCCCGCGTCGTGGTTTCGACGGACCGAAACGGCCAGTGAAGGTAAAAAGACGGCGAGGTAGACCACGAGGGCGAGGCCCGGCACAAAAAGGCGGAACAGTTCGTAGGCGGCCAATGTAAAAAGGCGGAACCACCAGAACTCACTACGGCTGGCAGTGCCCTTGAAATCGGCGTACTTCGTGAAACAAATTTGGATGGATTCACTAAATGACATCACGTACTCCTTGGGTGGCTGCCCTTAACGGTAGTCGACTGAGTACCGAAAAAAGGGGTGATCAGAGGGAGCGATACCGACGAACAGCGACCAGGCTCCAGAATCCCTCGACGAGCCCGAAGGGCCAGACTCCAGCGAGGAAACCGTAGAGACTGGAGGCCAAGCAGCCGAGGGCGAAAGCGGCGACGTAGCGCTTCCCGCGAGACTCGAGGGCGTACATCACCATCATGAACGTCACCGCGGCGACGCCGTAAAGGGTGAGGCCGTTCATCCAGTCGTACGCAGACCCGTGGCCACCGCATTGATGGTGAGCAGAAGAGCGCGCTCGGTGTCCTTGCTCACACTGCCCTCACGGCGCTCACTGCGGGCGGCGTCCAGCAGGCCGATCTGGAGGAGTTGCAGGGGGCGGAGGTAGTCATCGCGGGTGGCCTGAATCGCCGCGACCGCCGGCTGATTGCCGAGCAGACTCGCTTGCTGCGTGACCCAGAGCACTTCTTCCACCGTGCGGGCGTACTCGGCCTCGATGGTGGCAAAGAGGTAGTGGAGTGACGGATCGACCAGTCGGCGAACGTATTCACCCGCGATGGTGAGGTCCGTCTTTACGAGGGCCGTTTCGACATTGTTGAGGAAGGTCGAGAAGAAGGTCCACTCGCGTACCATTCCTCGAAGGTCCTCACCGTGACCGGCCTCGCGCGCGGCCCGAAGTCCGGTGCCGACGCCGAACCAGCCGGGGACAATCTGGCGTGACTGCGTCCATCCGAAGACCCACGGGATGGCTCGAAGGGTGTCGAGTGAGTCGTCACCGGTGACGCGCTTTGCGGGACGAGAACCCATGTGCAGACTCGCCAGTTCCGTGACGGGTGTTGATTGGGTGAAGTAGGCGGGCAGTTTGGGGTCCGAGACGAGACCGCGGTACGCGATGAGCGAAGCGCTCGCCACCGTATCCATCGTCTCGTTCCAACGTGCGAGCTGTTCGGGGTTAACCCAGGGCTTGGCGTGAAAGAGGGAGGCTTCCCACACGGCGGCGAGGAGGTGTTCGAGGTGATCGCGCGCGAGGCTAGGGAGGAGGTACTTGTCGGAAATGACTTCACCCTGCTCGGTGAGCTTGATGGAGCCCTTCAAGACACCGTAGGGCTGAGCGAGAATCGCGTCGTGGGCCGAGCCACCGCCACGGCCAACGCTGCCGCCACGGCCATGGAATAGTCGCAGCGTCACCCCGTGACGAGCGGCGGCGTCGCGCAGTTGCCGCTCGGCGCGGTGAATCGCCCACTGCGACGCGGCGATGCCGGCGTCCTTGTTCGAGTCGGAATAGCCCAGCATGATCTCTTGGACATCACCACGCAGATGGACCAGCGAGCGATAGGCGGGAATGGATAACAGACCGTCGAATAGTTCGCCCGCGTGCTCGAGCTCGTCGAGAGTTTCAAAGAGTGGAGCGAAGCCAATTTTCGCGACGCCACTGGCCAGGTCGACCAATCCTGCTTCGCGGGCCAGGACGACAGCGGCGAGGACGTCATCCACCCCCTTCGTCATTGAGATGATGTAGGTCTCAATGGCGCTTTCGCCGAAATGACTGATGACCTCACGGATAGCGACGAAGGTGTTGAGCGTTCGAAGTGGGAAGTCGGTGAGTGGCGCTGGCCCCGAGAAGAGCGGGCGACGTGACATCAGTTCGTGCGCCAGGCATTCAACACGCTCGGCCGGGGTGAGTTCGGCGTAAGGGGTGTCAAGCTCACCCAGTCGGTCGAACAGTCCTGCCAGGGCATCGTGGTGCTTGCCGGCGTGTTCGCGAACGTCGAGGGTCGTCAGCGTGAGCCCGAAGGCGGCCACCGTCGCGATACTCCGCTCGAGAGTGCCCCGAGCGAGGAGCGCCGAACCGTTGGCTTCAAGAGAATCGTGAATGACCATGAGGTCGTGAAGGAGTTCCTCCGACGAGGCGTAGTCGAACCCCTCGCGGTGCCGGGTGCGCTGCTCCATGCGACGCTGCGTCGCTTCGAGCTTGACGCGAATACAAGTGAGCTTGAGTCGGTAGGGCTCCTCGGCATTGACGCGCAGGGTCCGGGGGTCGAGCGTCAGGCGCTCGAGGTCGCGATCGAGTGAGGTGCGTAACGCGTCAGAAATGCCCACGTGCTGCATCGAAACAGAAATCTCGTCGATCAAGCGCCCCAGCATCGCGCGCAGGGCCCGTACCGACACGGACAAGGCGAGGTCGACCACGGCGGTGGTGACGTCGGGGGTCACGAAGGGATTGCCGTCACGGTCACCGCCAATCCACGAACCAAAGGTCAGGGGGCGGTCGTTGGGGGCGTGGTCGACACCCAGCTGGCCGACGACACTCGTGAACTGCTCCAACACGTCGGGGACGATGGACCGCATCAGATTGTCAACGTAGGAGAGGGCGTTGCGCGCCTCGTCGAGCACCTCGGGACGATCCAGCCGTAATTCATCGGTCTGCCAGAGTGTGTCGAGTAATTCGGCGGCGCGGCGGTGACGCACGGGTGCCTGGAGGCCCGAAACGGTGCCGTGCGATTCATCGAGCAGGGTGGAGAGTCCTCGTAACTTGAGCAACACGCTCCGTCGAGCGGCTTCGGTGGGGTGAGCAGTAAAAACAGGACGAACATCCATGGAGGTCAATGTGGCCGCCACTTCCTCGGACGTTATCGTGCCGTCATCGAGCCCCTTACGTGTCAGGTGGGCGACCCGCGCCAGTGGACCGTCATCGTTGGCACGCCGGGCTCGACTACGGCGAGCTTGGTGGGTTTGTTCGGTGACGTTCGCGAGGTGAAAGTACATCGAGAAGGCCCGTACCAACTGGGACGCCGTGTGGGTATCGAGGTGCTGGACAACTGTTCCGGCCGACGTCACGTCGGTAGCGGAACGCACTTCATCGATAAGTGCGACGAAATCGTCGCTGGTTTGGCGCCGGAGGGTGTCATCTAACAGGGCCTGAAGCGCCGCCAAATCAGCGTGCATTTCAGTCCGGTCGTCGTTCATGGAGGGCACCGCCGGCTGAGTAGTCACGGTCTTAGGTTACAAAACTTCACAACGGTACCAACCAAGCGAAACAAACTCTTCACACAGAGTCAGCGGTAGTGCGGAGGCGTCTCGTGCTGGTCACGACGAATGCGTCGAATTTCTTCTTGCAGTCGCTCCACCTCGGCCCGTAATCGGGCGATTACCTCGAGAAGTTCCTCACGATTGGGCTCAGTGGTCACCGTTGTATGTTCTCACACCGACGTAGCATCAGCCAACGGCATCACGGAAAGAGACCACGAAGCTCCGTGGCCTCGGCGATCCGCTCAACCCCGACGGCAATGGCCGTTTCACGGAGTGTGACACCCAGTTCAAGGTGGCGTTGCCACACGTGGTCGAAGGCCTCGTGCATGGTGGTTTCGAGTCGTCGTGTGAAGACGTCGCGCTCCCACATATAGCCCTGAAGGTCCTGGGCCCATTCGAAGTACGACGCCACGACGCCGCCGGCATTGGCCAGGACGTCCGGTACGACCGGAATGCTGCGTTGACGCAACACCGCGGCGCCTTCGGCCGTAGTTGGTCCATTGGCGGCCTCAACGACAATGGAGGCGGACATGGTGGCCGCGACCTCCGCGTCAATGACCCCACCGAGGGCGGCCGGGATGGCGATATCACACGGTACCGAAAAGAGTTGAGCCGCTGGAATCTCCACCGCTTCAGGGAAGCCGAGCAGCGTGCCGTGTTCCTTCACGTAGGCCGCGAGGAGAGCCGCGTCGAATCCATCGGGGTTATGAATGGCGCCGTGGACGTCAGCCAGAGCGACAACCTTCATGCCCCGGTCGCTCAGAAGCTGGACGAGTGGGGCACCGACCTTCCCGTAGCCCTGAATGGCGACTCGCTGACCTTCAACGGGGCGTCCAAGACGTTGCAAAATGCCGACCGTGCATATGGTGACGCCGAGAGAGGTCGCACCGGCGTGACCCATCGTGCCACCGATGGCGAGCGGCTTACCAGTAACCACGCCCATCATGGCGTGACCCTTAAGCATCGACACGGTATCCATGATCCAGCTCATGACTTGCGCGTCGGTGTTGATGTCCGGCGCGGGGATGTCGGTGTCGGGGCCAATCATGGGGGCAATGGCGAAGGCGTAGCGGCGGGTGAGCCGCTCGAGTTCGGCCCGACTCAAGGTGGTGGGGTCGACCTTGACGCCGCCCTTAGCGCCGCCGTAGGGGATGTTGACGACGGCACACTTGATAGACATATCCGCCGACAGGGCGGCGATTTCGTCCACATTGACACTTTGGTGGAAGCGAATGCCGCCCTTACCCGGCCCTCTGGACGTGTCGTGCTGAATGCGCCATCCGGTGAACATCGTGACCGAGTCGTCGTCGAGTCGCACCGGAATAGCGACTTCCACGATGCGCTCGGGGGTAATGATGCGCTTGATCATTCCCTCGTCGAGCCCCAGCAGGTGGCCCGCTTCCTCAATGAGGGTGGCTACGTGAGCCCAGGGGTTGAATACGGTAGGAGGAACGTCCTCGCGACGTGTGACCACGTTGTCACCAGCCTTTTCTCTTGTTCGGGGGCGTCGTTGCCCACTCCTTCAATGTAGGGGAGAACTTCACGTCGTGTTTGAATTTACGGTAATCCTTCGATAATGAGGGCGGTGCTCGCGTTGACCACCCTCGGTAACCACCGAGGCGCACAATGGCACCCAACGGGCAAGCTGTACACCTGGTCGCACGAGAGAAGCGGGCGAGCGATGTCGACAACACTGCCGTGAGAGTGTTCCTCTACGTGGTGGATCGGTTGACGTCACGGCCTCCCGACGCCAACCACGCCTCGTACATGGAGGCGTAGGCACCCCCCGAGTGCAGAAGTTCCGTGGGTGTGCCCATTTCGACGATGCCGCCGCCGTCAACCACCACGATGCGGTCAGCCCGTTGAGCGGTGGTGAGTCGATGCGCAATCAAGATGGCCGATCGGCCTTCCAGAATCCGGTCGAGCGCACGCTCGATAATGGTTTCACTTTGGAGATCCAGTGACGAGGTCGCCTCATCAAGTAGCAGCACGCGGGGGCGGGCGAGAAAGGCACGCGCGAGGGCGAGCAGTTGACGTTCACCGGCCGAGAGGGTTTGGCCGCGCTCGTGAACGACGGTGTCGAGACCGTCGGGGAGGCGCTCAACGAGGTCGCGCAGACCCACGACGTCAACGGCCTCGTCAGTGTCTTCATCGCTGGCGCTGGGTCGCCCGAATCGCACGTTGCTGCGAATTGATCCGGCAAAGAGAAAGGGTTCCTGGGGCACAACCCCTAATTGGCTCCGCAGTGAGTGAAGGGTTACGGTGGCGATATCGATACCGTCGATGAGCACCCGCCCTTCGGTCGGGTCGTAGAAGCGGTTGGCTAGTTTGGCCAACGTCGATTTACCGGCCCCCGTCGGACCAACGAAGGCAACTGACTCGCCCGGGGCGATATCAAGGTTGACGCCGTGGAGAACCGGTCGCCCTTCGAGGTAGGCGAAGCCCACATTTTCAAAGGTCAAGCGGCCCTTGATCTCGGGCAGCGTGGCGGCGTCGGGCACTTCGTCCACCGAGGGCGACGTCTCGAGGAGTTCGCGTAACCGAATAACCGAGGAGCGTCCCTGCTGCAGCAAGTTGTACTGCTGGATCAGGAGCTGGATGGGGCCAAAGAAGCGGTTCAGGTACAAGAAGAAGGCGACGAGAGCACCAAGAGTCAACTGATGGCGAATGACCATTTGCCCACCAATGCCGAGTAGGAGGCCCTGGCCCAAAATGCCCACCATGATCGTGGCGGGACCGTAAACGGCGTTAATCCTTCCGGTGTACATATTGGCGTCGAGATAGGCCCCGACCACATGACGGTGGTTGCGGATATTGCGCTTTTGACGATTATTCGACGTGACCACGCGGATGCCGTAGAGGGACTCGGAGAGGTCGGCCAACACGTTGGCGATGCGGTCGCGAACCAGGAGGTAGCCCCGTTCCGAAGCCCGATGGAACCACAGAGAAAAGCCAACCAAGATTGGCACGATTACCGCAATAGTCCTCAGCGCCAACGTGACGTTGGTCGTAAACAAGACCACGGCTATCACGACCATGGTCAGACCCTGGACCGCGAATGAGCTGATGCCGTCTTGAATGAGCTGTTGAAGGTTTTCAATGTCACTGGTCATCCGGCTCATTAAGACGCCGGTTTTCTCGCCGGTGAAAAAGTCCAAACTCAAGCGTTGGAGGTGCGTGAAGACACGAATGCGAAGGTTGCGCATGACGCGAGAGGCCAGGGTTCCCGTGACCGTGGTCTGGACCCTTTGGAGATAGACGCCGTCGAGGGCGAGCAGGAGGTACGCCACGGCGCACACGGCAATAATCCGAAGCGATCGATGACCCAGCGTCATACCGTTGTTGATGGCGTACTCGGTGAGCAGCGGGCCCACTTGCGACACCAGACTGACGCCAATGACGAGCAGTGAGCCGAGGATGACGGAGAGTGGAAACTCTCGCAACATGCTCGCAAGTGTCAGGGGCTGGCGTTCGTGAGCGTCGGGCCGTTGGTGAAAGGGGAGATTCGATGGTGTGTGGGCAGGCTCCGTGGTCATCAATTTGCTGGCCTCAGCCATCAGCTCACTGGGGATGCCCCCAAACGGAAGCCCCGTGGCGGTTCCGCCGCCAAAGCCACCACCGCCACCACCACCCCAGCCACCGCCTCCGCCCCAGGCCATTACTGCTCCGCCATGGTTTGCGCGAGAATCTCGCTGTAGAGAGGTGAGGTGCGCAGCAGTGCCTCGTGCTGGCCGTCGGCCACGACTCGCCCGCCGTCGAGCACAATGACGCGTTGCGCCAGGGCAATGGTTGAAATGCGGTGGGCAATGACAATAGTGGTGCGTTGCGCCATGAGCGTGCGCAGGGCTTCGTAGTTGCCGGCCTCGATGTGCACGTCGATGGCACTGGTGGCGTCATCGAGAATGAGGATGGGTGGGTTGACGAGCAGCGTTCGCGCGATGGCGATGCGCTGGCGTTGCCCACCGGAGAGGGTGTAGCCCCGTTCCCCGATGACTGTCTGATACCCGTCAGTCAATTTCGTTATGAACTCGTGGGCGTTCGCCGCTCGTGCCACTCGCTCAATATCCTCCAGTGAGGCGTCGGGAAGACCGTAAGCAATGTTGTCCGCAATCGAGAGCGAGAAGAGGAATGGTTCATCGAGGACGACGCCCACCGCGGACCGCAAGCTCGCGAGAGTGACGTCGCGGATATCGTTGCCGTCGATGGTGATAACGCCGTCGGTTACGTCGTAGTAGCGACCAATTAAGCGTGCCACGGTGGACTTGCCTGACCCCGTGCGGCCAACAATGGCCACCGTCTCACCGGCTGGTATGCGAAAGGAGAGGTCGTGGAGAATGGGGGTGTCCCGGTAGCGGAAGTTGACCGTTTTGAATACAATCTCGCCGCGGACGCCCAGCAGGTCGTAGACCCCGGGACGCTCCATGATCGAGGGTGATTCATCGAGTATTTCGAAGATGCGCTCGGCACTGGCCTTCGCGCGTTGGCCCATCATGACGAGTTGACCCAGCATCATGAAGGGCGCTTGTAACATGAGCAAGTAGGCGTTGAAGGCCAAAATTGCGCCAACGCCGAGGCGGCCCTGCAGCACCATGGCACCGCCGAAGCCCAACACCAGCGCTAAGCCGAGTTGGGGCAAGTTTTGCACCCAAGGGGACCACGTGGCGCGAATCTGGGCATCCTTCACGTACGCCCAGGCGGCCCGCTCCACGGCGTCGGCTAGTCGATTGACTTCGGCCTCCTCCTGGGCGAAGGATTTGACGACCCGCACGCCATTGACGTTTTCGTCCACAATCGTGGCGACGTCGGCGAGCCGAGACTGGGTTATCCACGAGATTGGAAAGAGCACCTTTCGCATCCGTAGACCCACCACGTAGAGGATTGGCATGACGACCATGGCAATGCACGCCAGCAAGGGGTCAATGGCCAGCATGAAGGCGAAAGCGAGGATACCAATCGAGCACTGCACCAGGATGAGCGGAGCGAAGGTTGAATACATTTGCACACTACGAATATCCGAGTTTGCTCGACTAATCAATTGGCCCGACTGGACGCGATCGAAGAAATCAAAACTAAGCCACGTCAGGTGTTCGTAAATTAGCGAGCGAAGGTCGGCTTCGACTTCGTAGGCCGTGCGAAAGAGGCAATAGCGAGACGCAATGCCCGTACCTCCCGCGAGCAGGCCGTAGAGAACAATGATGAGTACGGCGTGGTGTAGCCCACCAGCCCGCTTTTGAATGTCGTCGCTGATTGCGCTGCGCAAGACGTTGGGTACCAGCGTTTGAAAGATCAGACTGGCGAAGGCCATTGAAATCGAGAGGATGAACATCGTCCGGTGCGAGGCCACGATTGGCAGGACTCGCCGCCACCAGGTCAGCGTCGTGTCGCGGGAAATCTGGCCCGAGGCCCGGGGTAGTTCGATCGAATTCCTCCGAGGGGATTCGCGCTTTCATCGACAACGGTCGCGTCGACCAGCGGCCGCGTTAATTTCACCGGTTCATCCTACTGGGGTACCTACTCCGTCCCACGGGGAGGACCTAATGTCGGACGTATGCAGAATCCACTCATCATCGATCATCCCGTCGTGGCCGACAAGGTGCGTCAACTTCGCGACGCGACTACTTCGAACGCTGATTTCCTGCGATTGGCCGGTGAAATTTCTCGCTTTGTTACCTACGAAGCGTTCCGGAACATCGAACCGACGGTGACAACGGTCGACACACCCGTGGTCAAGGACGCGCCGGCCGTTCGGATCGACACGCAGTTCATCATCGTGCCGATTCTGCGCGCAGGACTCGGTATGACACCAGCTGTTCAAGAGGTACTCCCGGTTCACCGGGTGTGCCTGGTTGGACTTCGACGTAACGAGGAGACCCTAAAGGCCGATCTCTACCTCGACGGACTACCAAAGGACCTTGAGGGTGCACCTGTCGTGCTGTGCGATCCGATGCTGGCCACCGGCGGCTCCCTGGTCCAGGTACTCGACATGCTCTGTTCACGAAACGCCGGGACCATAACTGCCCTCTGCCTCATCGCCGCGCAACCGGGAGTTACCGTCGTGCGGGCCGCACACCCTGACGTGCAGATTGTGGCGGCGGCGCTCGACGCTGAACTCACCGAGGTCGGCTACATTACGCCGGGTCTTGGCGACGCTGGTGACCGCCTCTTCGGGGCACCCGTTCGCTAACGTTGGCGACAACGCAGTAGTCGACTAACTCTTGGGTGACCAATGACCACACCAGCTCGTACGACGAACCAACCGGATGTCGCGGTGTGGGTCCCTCGCCTGTGTCTGGGGCTCGTGACGTTCCTCATCCTCTACACCGTGGGCGGTCCCGCGGCACTCTTCAACGGGCATCTTCCCTATACGAGTGACTTCACTGGACAAACGTGGTGGTTGTCTGCCTTCCGTGACGCCCTCTGGCACGGTCATGCTCTCGGTTGGAATAGCCAAATAAACAACGGCTACCTTTTCGGCTACACCTATTTTCCGCTCCCCGCCCTTGTCGTTGCGTTCCTGTCGATAGTTATGCCGCTGGCGCTCGCCGTGAAGTTGATGGTGGTTGCCGCGTTAGTCAGCCTGCCCTTCGGTGTCGGGCAGTTCTGCAAGGGGCTAGGCGCGTCGCGCAGGGTCCAGGCACTGGCCATCGCGGCCTCACCACTCGCCCTCTTGAGTAACCACCCCATCACGATTGGTGGGTCGATCTTTGACACCATGCGCGGTGAGTTCTCCATGGCCCTCGCGATTGGATGCGGACTCTGCTTTCTCGGTGAATGGGCGGCGATGACTCGGGGGGAGGGGCGCTGGTGGGGTGCTGGTCTGTGGTTCGGGGCCTCCGTGCTCTCCCACGTGCAGGGTGCGCTCGGTGTCGCCATAGTGGCGTTGTGTTTTGTGGCCACGACATGGCGAAGTCGCGCCATCGCTCAACGCGGCGTCGTCGCGGTGGCCTTCGGTGCCGCGGTGAGCGCGTGGTGGTGGATGCCCGCCGCGAGCGTCTCCGGTCAGACACTGGGTGACGTCAATCCCGTGTACACGAGCGTGGGCGCCTTTCTGCTGAATTCCCAGTCGGGCTGTGTCGTCGTCCTCGGCGTCGTGGGGCTCGGGGTTGCGCTCTGGCGTCGTCGAGTCGGCGCACTCGCCCTTGTGCTGGCCGTCGTCGTCCTCGCGCCGTCGCTACTGGTGCCGCTCAAGGTCTTTTCCGCCGGTCGTGTCTACCCGATTCTCTTCTGGCTGGCCGTGGTGGGCATCGCGTTCCTCGTTGACGAGGTGTGGTCGCTGGTGGGCGAGCGGGGGCTCGGGGGAGCCCCGACGGTGCTCGGGGTGAGCCTCTTGTTCGTCGTCTCAATCGTTGGGCCGTTATCAATTGGGGGTAACCGTGAGACCGCGACGGCCGTGGATCAGCGGACCTTCGCCGGTATCGAGGCGTATAAGGGGGCCGCGTCGCTACGAGCGCTCACTGCCACCCTCGAATCCCTGCCGCAGGGACGGGTGATGGTGGAGACGCCGGCGAATTACGCCTCTCAATTTGGCGACTGGTCCTGGCCGAATCTTCTCCCACTGTGGACGAAGGGTCATGACACCTCACCGAGTGGTCTGTACGTAAACGCCACTCGGTCGTCCATCGCGATTGAATACGCACTCGAAAACCTCTCACCCTCGATTTATTTCCCGGTGATCTCGTGGCAGCCATCCCCGACCCCCGAGCGTCCGCAAGCGGGAGTCAATCAATTGCGGGTCCTGGGCGTTCGCTATTTCGTGGTGACGACCCCACTCCTCAAATCGGCCTTCGCCGCGGTCCACGGCGCCCGCCTGGTGGCGACCGTCACCTCGCCCTCTAGGGCTACGCCCGCCGAATCACTCAACGCCGCCTCGACGGCGAATACGTTTTGGGTTTACGAAATTGCGGGGGCGGACCCCGTCGTCGGGGTGACAACGCTTGTTCCGTCACCGACGCTTTCGACCAAGCCCTACGCCTTCTCGATGACGCGGTATCTCGACGCGGTGGGGCGCACGCCATCGGCCCCAACACCAGTCGAACTCCTTGCCCAGCCCTACGACGGGCCAAAGAATACGGTGAGTGATGTTGTCATGACAGACCAGCGCATTGGTTTCCACGTCAGCCACGTGGGGGAGCCAGTCATTCTCCGTGAGAGCTATTCGCCGCTGTGGCACGTCAGCGGCGGTCGTCTCTACCGAGCCGAGCCCAACGAGATGCTCGTCTGGCCCACGTCCACCACGGTGACGCTGACCTTTACCCCTCCGCTGACGCAGTCACTCGGCATGGGAGTCTCGGTGCTCAGTGTCGTCGGGGTGGTGCTTCTCTTCGTTCGTCGACGTCGACGGACGACCGCTTCGAGCTAGATGCCGATGTCCTCGTGCCAGAGTTCGGGGTGCGCGTGAATAAAGGTGCTGAGGAGCTCGGTGCACGAGGGGTCGTTCAGCACGATGATCTCAACACCGAGTTCGGCGAGCCAGTCGTGCCCACCAACGAAGTTCGTCGCTTCGCCAATGACGACCGCGCCGATAGTGAACTGACGCACCAGGCCACTGCAGTACCAGCAGGGTGACAGGGTCGTCACCATAACGGTGTCGCCGTAGTGACGACGTCGACCGGCCCGGCGAAACGCGTCGGTCTCGGCGTGGATTGAGGCATCGTCTTCTTGCACGCGACGATTGTGACCAGCGCCAAGCAACTCACCGTCTCGGGTGAAGAGCGCCGCTCCAATAGGAATCCCGCCTTCGGCGAGTCCGGTACGTGCTTCGGCGAGGGCCACGTCGAGCATGCGCGTGGCCGCAACGCGACTGAGAGGTGAGCGTTGTTCCATCTCCTAAGTATGCTCGGCTCTCGTGGAACGATCCTCTTATCACGTCGCTATTGGTAGTCAGGAAGTTGATCTGCCGCTCGTCGCCCTCAGTGACTCGCTCACGCTGGCGCTGCTCATCACCGTCGACATGGGGGTCGGTTTTATGCGTCAGGCCGGTGAAGAGTTGGCGGAACTCCTGCGACCCTATGACGTCGACATCGTGGCCACGGTAGCCACCATGGGTATTCCAGTGGCGATTGAAGTATCGCGAGCGCTGGAGTTGGACCAGTACGTCATCTTGCACAAAACCCCCAAGATTCACTTGGCCGATGCCGTAAGTGAGCCCGTCCGCTCGATTACCACGAACGCAGATCAGCGGTTGCTGTTCGACCGAGCACGGATTGCTGACGTGGCCGGTAAGCGGGTGGCGATTGTGGACGACGTGGTGTCAACTGGCGCCTCAACCGGAGCCGCACTGCGTCTTCTGCGAAGCGTTGGTGCCAACGTGGTGGCCATTGGCACCCTCGTAACCGAAGCCGCACTCTGGAAGCAGTCGTTGGGCGAGGACGCTGCCATTGTTCACGCGCTCGGCGCTCTGCCGATTTTTCATCCCACCGCCGCAGGGCTCGAGGAGAACTGGGCGGGCTAGAACACAAAAATCCCTCGGGCCGAAGCTTCGGTTCGGCCCGAGGGATTGTTACCTGCGAATGACTCGTTAGTTTCCGAGCTTGGCGTTCTGCTTCGCCACGGTGCCGGTGATCTTCTCGAGTACGAAGTAGACGACACCGGCGGTAATGATGCCAAAGAAGATGGATAAGTCGGCGCCACCGAACCAGCCGGCGGGTCCACAGGCTGCCTTGGCCGAGCCGTCACAGTAGAAGGCGCCGTGCGCGTTCGAGAACGGCGTCATCCAGTGCAGCGGGAAGTTGACGGGTGGTGGTGCCTTCGAGAAGGCGGTGGTCGCGGCAATCAAGCCCAGGACGAAGGCAATGAAGGCGTTCCAGTGGATACCACCAGTGGCCCAGTAGAGGCTCGACGCGTCGTCTTTCTGCAGATCCGCAGCGCTATAGCGCTGGCGTCGAAGTAGCCAGTCGACCACGAAGATGGCGAACCAGGGGGCGATCCACACGATGATGACACCGACGAAGTCCTTCATGTAAATCGAAAAAGACGAGGCGAAGGTCGCCCAAATGGTTAGCGCACAGGCGATGACCGAGTCCATAAGAACGGCCTGGTAGCGCTTGAGCTTGAGACCCATGGCCTGCACCGACACGCCCGAGGAGTACAGGTCGAGTGAGTTAATCCCGAACAGCTGGACAATGGCGAACAGCAAGAAGACGACCACGAAAGCCGAGGGCATGTGGTTCTGGTGGTAGAGCGCTTCGAAGGGGTTCGCACTATTCCAAGTTGCCGAGTCGCTTAGGAAGCTGAAGGCCAGGGCGCCGAGGATCATCATGACAATCTCGGGGAGGGCGGTACCGACGAAGATCCAACCAACCACGGCACTCTTCTTGGCGTCGGGCTTCAGGTAGCGGGTGTAGTCGTTACCGCACTCGGTCCAGCCCAGGCCCGAGAGGGCGATGGTGAAGGCGATGCCGGCGGTGAAGGGCTCCCAGCCGTGGGCGAAGACGAAGACGTGACCGGTGTTGGAGTGCTGGCTCTCAATGACCGCGAGAGCCGCGAAAATAATCGCGAAGGGAATGATCAGCGCACGCAGCACCTTCACCATTGTGGCGTGACCGAGGTAGGGCATGACGGCCTGAATGGCGGTGGCCACGATGATGAAGACAACCTTGGTCGCCGAGTTCACGTGGAGGCCGGCGTACTGCGAGAGTACGACCATGGCCCCGACGATGAGGATCAGTCCTTCGGTCTCGAAGCCCAACTGAGTGATCCAGTTGAAGAAGGCCACGATGCGCGAACCGCGGGAACCAAATGCGGCCCGTGAGGTGGTGAAGGCCGTCGTACCGGTCGCCTGACCCTGCAGCGAGGCTACGCCGAGCAGCAGATAGGAGAAGTTACCAAGCACGATGATGAGCACCGCGGTGGAGAAGCTGAAGCCGAAGCCCATGAGCAGTGCACCGTAGATTAAGTACTCGACGTTGATGGCCGAGCCCGCCCACATGGCGCCAATGTTCCGCGGTGTCGCCCAGCGTTCGCTCTCGGGGATGAAGTCGATGCCGTGTGTTTCGACTTTGAAGGCCTGGTCGCCCGGCGATCCGTCCTGAATAGATGTGCTGTTTGCCACGCTGTGGGCCTCCCTGCTAGCTGGATGTCATCTGTTCACACGTCGTGAGGTGCTCGCGGAACCTCGCCATTCTGACAGGCATCACACTGCGATTAAGTGCAGTTCAACTGAAGTTAATAATTATGGGGCGAAACGTAAGGCCCTTCATCGGGGGAAACACGTCCCGCCACCCGGCGCCACGACCACGCGACGCCTAAAAGGAGGAGTCCACCAGCGCCTGCGAACACATCGAAGGGGAGCGCTGGATCGTGCGTAAACAAGAAGCCCGACCCCACCGCTGACACAGCCAACGCGGAGGTCTGGGCCGTAGCGGAGATACCTTGGCGTCGGCTGAACTCCCGATCGTGCGCTCCTTGACTCAAAAGAGAGCCAATCGAGGGGACGGTCAGGGCCGAACCAATGGACTCAAAACTTCCAATGAAGGGCATGATGGCGTTGTTATGGCAACGAGGGTAAATGGTCAGGAATACCAGTCCGTTCACGAGACCGAGCAAAGCGGCTGACTTGCGGTTCCAGTGGTCGGCAATCCAGCCACCCACGCGACTCAGCGCTACCCAGGGGAGGCAAAACATGGTCCAACTCAGGCGAATCTGAAACTGACTGGCGTGGTGGGCGTGGAGCAGCATGCTCCAGCACGTTTCATAGACCCCAATAGAGACACCGGTGGTGGCCGCCGCAAGGAGGGCACCGAGCAACTGGGGGGACCACTGCATTGGCGGCAGAGGGGAGGGGTCGTAGGCCACGTCACCCAGATCCGTGCGGAGCGCGACGACGGCGGCACCAAGGGAGAAAATGCCGGTGGCGAAGAATGCCCATCCGAGAGTGGCGACGGTGGTCACCACACCCGCGATGGGGCCAATGGCGATGCCGAGCAGTTGGGCCGCAAGAATTTTTCCAATCGCCGCTCCTCGCTCGTGCTCGGGAAAGAGGGCGGCCACCGCGGCCAGTGAGGCGACTTCGATTGCCCCAGCCGAGGCGCCCTGCAGAATCCGAGAGAGCGTAAACCACTCCGCGTGCACGGGAAAGACGTAGCTCATTGAGGCGATGCCGTAACAAACGAGGCCACCCACCAAGATGAGTCGGCGACCGAACTGGTCGGCGAGGCGCCCGAGGAAGAACTGCGTGGCGACACCGGCTAAAAAGAAGGAGGCCACGATGAGGCCAATGATGTGTGGTGTGCCCCCACGGTGTTCAAGAAAGAGTGGAAGTAGGGGCAGACCCAGGGTGGCCCCCATCCACTGCAGCAGCACAATGATGGTTAGGCGCCGCAGGGTCTTCTGCGCAGAAGAGCTCATAACCCCACGCTAGCGCCACCTCAAAAAGGGAGACATTCCAGCACAATGACGACTCCGAGCAGACCATAAAGCCACGGAGCAATCAATCGACTTACGCGGTCGCTCCGCCTTCGGAGTGCTGGATGAGTGGTCAGAAAACGGGCACTGGCGAGGAAGAAAACATGACAAACGGCGAAGGTGGCGAGTGTGAGTGCGAGTCCGGAGATGCCGTAGAGGCGAAAGAGTGGAAGCCACACTGCCACGTTGTCGCCACCGAGCGCGATGGTTACCAAAAAGACCGTGACCATCCGTTTGGCGCTGGGCTCGTCGTTCGCATCATGCTGCTGGCGCCACGCGTGCCAACCGAGCCACCACGGGGCCGCCGCACCGAGGGCAAAGACCGCGAGAGGAATGACGTGCAGCAGTGAGCCGAGAAAGGCCGCGATGCCAGCCAGCAGGGCGACGGCGGCGCTCTGTGATTGTGCCAGTGCGCGAAAACGTTCGCGAGGGGCGAGTGCCAGTTGCCCGGTGAATGCGGCAAAGTTATCGATCATCGTCGCCAGGTACGCCAGCACGCTCACGTCAACGATGGTCAGAACATGGGCCACGAGGCGACCCTAGCCCCTCCAGGGTGGGAGGGTCTCACTAGAATGAACCAATGAATCAACAAGTTTCCGCGCCCACCGCTGCTGACCTCGTCGCCGCTCGGGAGATAATCGCGAGATATTTGCGCCCGACGCCCACCTACCCCATTGACCTGCGCGGTCGCTCGGTCTACGCGAAGCTTGAACTCTTTCAGATCTACGGCGCCTTCAAGGTCCGTGGTGCTTTGGCCGCAGTCGCGGCGGCGCACCGAGAAGATCCGTCGGGCGCCGTCATCACCTCCTCGGCGGGGAACCACGGACTGGGTATTGCCTTTGCGGCAACGACGTTGGGCGTACCGGCGACCGTCGTCGTACCGGCGAACGCCTCACCGCTCAAGGTCAAGAAGTTGCGTGGTTTTGACATTGAACTGATTGAATGGGGTTCCTCGTACGACGACGCGCAGACGAAGGCGCTTGAGCTCGCGGCGGCCCGAGGTATTCACTACATCTCACCCTTTAACGACACGCACGTCGTTGCCGGCCAGTCCACACTTTTTGACGAGTTCTTTGCGGCCGCGCCAGACATGACGCACGTCATTGTGCCGGTTGGTGGGGGTGGGTTGATTTCGGGTGCCATCGTGTCGCGCGAGGCGGCTGGCCGCAGTGACCTTCGCATTACTGGCGTGCAGCCGGAACACTCGGCCGCTATGTACCACGTGCTTCGCGGTGTGGCCATGAATGAGGTCCGTCACCGTCCGACGATTGCCGACGGTTTGGCGGGTGGCGGTGATGAGGGTGCGGTAACGAACGAGTTGATTGCGACGAACAATGTGGATCTGGTGTTGGTACCGGAGGCACTTATTCGCGAGGGAGTGCGAGAAGCGGCGGACCACAATGGCCTCATCATGGAGGGCTCGGCCGCAACGGCCTACGCCGCCATTACGAACCAGTTGATTACCGACGTACCCGGTCCGCTGGGTTTCGTGGCCTGTGGTCGCAACATCGCCCCTGAACTCGTGCGAGAGCTGCTGCTCGAATCATTGCACTAGGGAACGATGGCGAACGGTAGCGTGGATAGGTGCGTTACCTTCACCGTGGAATTGCAGTCGTCAGTGGCCTTCTCGCGACCGGATTGACTCTCTTCGGCGTAGTGCTCGCCGCCGTCGACCCCAATCCGGCTGGGGCGCCCTACCGCGATCCGTTGGCCCTGAACGGCTATCCGCCGACAACGGTGGGACTTTCCTTTAGCGTGCAGTCGAACTCCCCTTACAACTTGACTGGTACGGCCAGCGTCAATCTCACATCGAACGCGGCGACCGCGACCGTGCAGGTTCCATTTGTTCTCGGTACCGTGACCTTCACTGCCCGCGCGGTGGACGGTCGGGTGTTCGCCAACAACGCCAACCTGAACGCCGCCTCGCATCCCGTCTGGTACGACAGTCGTTTCAAAGTTCCGTCACTGTTCGGTGGGGCGCTCGAGCTCACGATGCCCGACCTGTCCCTCATTCGGGGCTTCCCCATAACGAAGGTGCATCACAACGGGCACTCGACGACCTATACCTACGAAAAAACTGGCGTCGCCGTCACCCCGGTGAGCGCGACCCACGCCCACAGCACCCTGGGGTCGGTACTTTGGACAGTGACCACGGGCCAGCAAGGTGAAGTCATCGCCACCACGTTGGACATTCGAACCAAGCACGCCTTCACGGAGGTGACCGTGAACGTGCTCTGGTACAACCATAAGGTGACGGTCGTGGCGCCACCGCGTTCGCAGTGGGCCCCGCTCCCGAAATCGTTGAGTAGTCAGCTTCGTACGACGTCAGTGCTGCACGACTTTGTGGTGCCGAACGCGCTCTACTCGCTCGGCACCGCTGGGCAGGCTGCGTAGTGCAAAGGAGCGAGCCTCGTTGGCCGGCGGCGCTCGCACTTCTCGGCTGTTTGGGGCTCTACCTTCTCTTGCCACACCGTCTGGAGGTGGGGCCACGTTTCTTGGTGCCCGCCCTGCTCGGGTTGCCATTAGTGCCGCTGCTAGCGGTGCGTCACCACCACCCCAATGACAATCCCCTCGTGCGTCGACTGGCCCTGGCGCTCCTCGCTCTCGTCACGACGGCCAACATGGTGTCGGTGGCCCTGTTGGTGCAGCGCTTGCTCGACAGTCACGTGAGTCAGGGCCGCAGTCTGATTTACTCCGCGGCGTCAATCTGGGCGACCAACGTCATTCTCTACGGCGTGTGGTTCTGGGAAATTGATCGCGGTGGTCCCGGACATCGTGCCACGGCCACTCACACCGCCTTTGACATTCAGTTCCCTCAGATGGAGAACCCCTCACTAGCGCCCGACGGATGGCGTCCCCAGTTTCTTGATTACCTTTACACCAGTTTCGCGAACGGGACAAGTTTTGCGCCTGCGGACGCCATGCCACTGTCCGCTCGGGCAAAGTGTCTGTTCGCTAGTGAGAGCATCGTTTCGCTGGTGACCATTTCGGTGGTCGCCGCGCGAGCCGTCAACATTCTTCGTTAAAGAAAAAACCGGGGGCCGACAGTGTCGGCCCCCGGTTTTTTCTTTGATCAAATGCCGCGCTTTACCGCTTCGGTGAAGACTTCGCGCAAAGTGCCGGCCATCCAGTCGATATCGTCACGCGTCGAGATGAGCGGCGGGGCGAGCTGGACCACGGGGTCGCCCCGGTCGTCCGAACGGCAAATGAGGCCGCGGCGGAACATTTCAGGGGAGATAAAGCCGCGCAGGAGGCGTTCGGCCTCGTCACCCTGCCACGTTTCCTTGGTGTCCTGGTTCTTGACCAGTTCGACACCCCAGAAGTAGCCGGTACCACGAATGTCGCCGACGATTGGGATGTCACGCAGCGCCTCGAGGCTCTGACGGAAATACTCCTGGTTGCCAGAGACGTGACCGAGGATGTTTTCCTTCTCAATGATGTCGATGCTGGTTAATGCGACGGCCGCGGACATCGGGTGGCCGGCCCAGGTGAAGCCGTGCTGGAACGCCACGTCGCCGGTCATGAAGGGTTCAGCAATTCGGTCGGAAACAATCATGGCGCCGAGTGGGGCGTAACCAGCGGTAATACCCTTGGCGGCGCAGATGATGTCGGGGACGTAGTCATACTTCTGCCCACCGAACCAAGTGCCGAGTCGGCCGAAGCCACAGATCACTTCGTCGGAAACGAGCAAGACACCGTACCGGTCGCAGATGGCGCGAACCTGCTGCCAGTAGCCGGGCGGGGGAGTGAAGCAGCCACCGGCGTTCTGCACTGGCTCGAGGAAGACGGCGGCAACGGTTTCGGGGCCTTCACGAAGGATGGCTTCTTCGATTTGCTGCGCCGACCACAGGCCGTACGCTTCAAAATCGTCTGCGTGCTGCTCGGCACGGTAAAAGTTCACGGCGGGAACCTTGACGGCGCCAGGGACCAACGGCATGAAGGGTTCGCGGTAGTTGTCGAGGGAGGTAATGGTCAAGGCACCCATAGTGGTGCCGTGGTAGGCGATGTCACGACTGATGACCTTGTAGCGGTCCATGTCACCACGCATCTTGTGGTACTGACGGGCGAGCTTCCAGGCACTCTCATTGGCTTCGGCGCCACCAGTGGT
>Ga0136642_1000193_pt1 | contig 36094 bp, 32 predicted proteins | sample LowCatLa1302831Y_FD_115313 | JGI IMG/M metagenome (GOLD analysis project Ga0136642, IMG submission 115313) | Freshwater microbial communities from Lower Cathedral Lake, Yosemite National Park, California, USA - 13028-31Y | ecosystem: Environmental > Aquatic > Freshwater > Lake ... | reverse complement strand
GGCGAGGAAGTAACCGCGGCACCCACTTGAGTGCCGTTAGCAAAAAATGACACCGATGAGATCGTCGCACCGCCAACAGGCGTCGCACTCGCCGTCATCGTGACCCCCGTACCCACCGTAGCACTCGAGCCAGTGGTAGGCGCAGTCAACGCAACCGTCGTCGGGGTTACTGCCGTCACGGCAATACCACTCGAAGTGACCGCCGTACCGACGGAATCGATCACCTTAGCGGTGAGCGTATAGTTGCCCGCCGCAGACGGTGTCCAGGTCACCGAATAAGGAGCGGCCGAGACGGTACCAATTGTAGTCGCGGAGCCCCCTGAAGGGGTAACCAAAAATTGCACCTGTGCCACTGTGATACCACCGTCGGTTGAAGGAACAGCGGTAAAAGTTACACCAGTGCCGACGCTCACGACGGAGCCCACCGTGGGCGCCGTGATCGAGATTGTGGTCGCGGCATGAGCGAGACCCGTAGCCAACAAAACGAACGCAGCGGTAAACCAACGGCGAAATAACACAGGGGCGGTGGACGGCGCACCGCTTAGCGGGCGCCTTACCTCGGAAGTAGTCGTAATCATGGGCAGGTCTACGGGGTTAGATTATTTATTGCCGTCGCGTGTGCGGCCTTCGGCGCTGGCGGGCGTCACGATCGTCGGATTTTGAAAGAGCGAATTGGCGGGCGTGCTCTTCAAGTTCTGCTTTTTCGGCGAACCGCCAGGGCTGACGAGATTAGCCGTGACGAAGATAAGCAAATTGCGCTTCTGCGAACTTTCACCTTTTGAACGGAACAGGCGGCCTACCAGAGGAATATCGCCGAAGAACGGAACCTTGTCGTTAACCTTCTTCACTTCCTCACGGGTGAGGCCACCCATGACCAGCGTGGCACCGTCCCAGATCGTGACCTTGGTGGTGATTTCGCGCACGGAAAAGATCGGCTGATAAAACCCAGGGGGCACCGTTACCGTGGTACCCGAAGAAATCGCGATACTAGGACCACCATACTCAACGAAACCTTCGAACTCGGTAACTTTAGGGTTCAGATCAAGACTGATGGAGTAATCGTCTTCTTCAACCGTGGGCGTAACCTTCATCTCAACGCCTACGTTGCGCGAGGTAAATTGCTGCGGCGTGCCGGCGGTGATGGTCACGCCCGCGCCGCCTGTACCCGTGCCGCTGGAAGATCCAACTTGGCTTTGGATTTCACCATAGCTTTGAGGATAACGCATTTCCTGCGCGACGACGATGTTGGCGGGGTTGCCCGAAAGGACAGTGACTTTGGGAGAGCTGAGCAGATCGCTACCCTGTTTTTGGGACAGCGCGCGTATCGCCGCGGTCACATCAAATTCACCGACGAAGCCGGTAATGTTGGCGAGCGCCGCAGCAGTCGACCCGAGCGAAACGCCACCAGGGATCGTAGAAGGAGCGATGGGAACGGTTAGATTAGGTCCGCCACTGGCTGCGGTGGAACTGATCGTGAGCGCATTGCCGTTAGAGGTGCTCGGAAACGCGCCGGCGAGGGACCGATTCACGCTGTCCGTGGCATAAGTTTCTCGCGGCGAGAACACCTGCCGACCATTACTATCAAGGATGGGCGCACCGGTAGCGGGATTCACTTGCGCGACACCGCGGCGGGACATGTTCCATTTAACGCCTAGTTCCTCAAGAGCGCCCTCTTGGACTTCCATGAACTTCGACTCGATCTCGACTTGGCGTACGTCGTTATAACGAGAAAGGATATTGCGAATACGTTCAACGTTGCGCGCGGTCTGCGTCACAATAATCGCCGAGCCATCGTAGGCGAGACTGCTGCCTTCAACCGTGAAACTCACTCCGGCTTGCTGAAGGAAACTCTTCATTGAACCGGCTTCTCCGCCGGTGACTGCGACGCCTTCGGTCGGCGTCTCGGTTTTTCCGCTACCGCCAATACCAGTCATCCGCAGAACGGTGGCTCGGGTGATGGGGAAAAAAGCGGTCTCGAGGTTGCTTGTTTCACCACCGGGACGAACAACGACCGCATCAGCTTGGACTTCATATTGGTAACCGGCGGACTCGGTCACAAAGTCGAGGATACGCTTAAGCGAGGCGTTACGAAGCGTGAGGGTGACCGTTGGTGTTTTATTAGAAGGATCAATCAGAACGATGTTAGCGCCCTTGTTGCCGATACCCGTGGTGTCATATTCTTCGGAGGCGGCACTGAGGGCGGCAACGACTTGCCCGATCTCGGCGCGGGTGAAACTGACGTTGGGCAGAACGATGTCGGTGAGTTTTTTCTGGAGCGGGGCGGTCGCGGCGGCCGCGGCGTCGTCACGGGTGCGCTCTTGGTAGATACCGGGACGCTGCCAGCCTTTAGCTACTTCTTCGAGTAATTGGGTGCGGGTTTTCTCGCGGTTAAGGGCGCCCGTTTCAGCTTTTTCTTGGGCGATGCGGAGCAAGAAACCTTTGGCGACCGTATTATCGGGGGATTGGGCCTCGACCGTACGGAAGGTGCCTTGGGCGCCGTCAATATCGCCAGCGACGTATTGGGCGCGGCCTTTGGCGATGAGCTCATTGGTGGCGGCGCGCTCCGCGAGAAACGCAGCGTCAACTCCTGAGCTCGCAGGGGAAGCGGATTTGCGGACGACCGCAGTCTCGGCGCTCTCAACTTTACGACTGAGGGCAGCGACTCGAGTGTTGCCGGGCTCGAGGTCGGTAGCACGGGCAAGCGAGGCGCGGGCGCCGGTGGTGTCACCGCGGGTAATTTGGGCCTGCGCTTGATCGATCAAAACGGAAGCTTGGTCGCGCTTGAGTTCAGCGATGGTTTTTTGGGTAAGAGCGTTAGAAGGAAGCGCGGCCTGGGTGGCTTCGAGCGTGGCAAGAGCTTCGGCGAATTGTCCGCTGCTAGCCTGGGTCCGGGCCGTGGCACGTTGGGTTTTGGTGTTGGCGAGGGCCGCATTGATGCGGGCAGACTCGGCTGCGACGAGCGCATCGGCCTCGGCTTCGGCGGAGGCAGTTTGCGCGAAGAGTTGGCCCATCGGCAGTGCAAGGGTAACCGCCATGGCGATAACGAACAGGCAGGTGAGCGACGGGGCGAGGTGCTTGGATTTCATGGCAGGAAAAAAATGATCAGGGGGAAAGAGGGGCGGTTTCAGTGGGGTCGAAGCGGAGAGATAGAATGCGACGTACGGGCGCGGCGAGATCCGGAGCGGTCTTAGTGACCTCAATGGTCGCCGGGTCCATCACGATGCGCTCAATGTGGTAAAGAGCGGCACCCAATTTAAGCGTATCACCAGCGAGAACTTCACGCGGGGCACTCTCGCCCTCGAGGGCAACCAGACCAAAGACATTGCCCGTGAAATGGCGTTCCCGCTGGGTCAAAGTAAGATCACCTTTGGTGCGCAGGTCGTGAATCGTGGCAGTGGCGACGCGTTGACTAAAACTCATGCTTTCCGGAATCGCGACGGGCTCGGCCCGTACCGTAAAGGCTTTGATTTCAAGGGCGAGGTCCGCGACGCGGCGCCCGGCAGAGGCTAGAAATACTTCGCCCGTGCGACGATTCTCGAAAATGCCTCGGGCCTCCCCTGCCCCACCCAAATAGCCGATCAGTTGCAGGCGAAACGGCTCAGGGCGCACACTCACCAACTCTAAACCAAAAGGTGCTTCGGCTGCTTCATCGCCACCAGTGAGTGGCGCAGATACCGCGAACTGACGCGTACGGCTGTTATAGAAGATCTCCGGCGGCGTAAATAAATCGTAGAGCCAGTCCCGACCGCGGCTCAATGCAACTGGGGCCTCCCATTCGATATTTTTAACCACGGGCGCATCAACAGCCGCAGGCACGTACGCCGCAGCGGTGAGCACCGGTGGATTCAGCGAAACCGTCGCACGCGTGCGCCAGGTAAGTGCGCCAAATAAAGCCGCAGAAACCACAAGGAGTGCAGACGTGGCGACAAGTAAAGTCTTGGGAGAAGGCGACGCACTCATGGGGTGGAAGCCGCGGCAGCGGAGACAGGGGCGAGCTCAACGTACTCGAGCGTAACAGTGAATTTGGAAACGGATTTGGCCACGAGGGGCGATATCGTCGAAGCCGCCTTGCCGGGTTTAGGAGCGGGCGCGGAAAGCACAATGGACGGCGTGGGGCTAGCCGGTGGAGCAGATGAGGCCAACTCTTCGCCAGGAGCCGCGAGGAGATCTTCACCGGCAGCGGGTTCCACCTCCACGGCGCGAACTATAATAGGGAGTTCAAAACGGGCGAGCTGGTTGAGCAAGGCCCGCAATGCGGCGCTCTGGCCGGTGAAGATCAATCGAAAACCCGATACATCAACCAGGCCGGGGGCTCGCGCTAAGAGACGAGCATCAAGGTCAAAATAATCCGGCGATAATGTCGTGGAAGTTTCCGTAGGTAAAAGCGGAGCAGCAGCCGGATCTGCGGCGGCGGCCACTAAGGCATCATTGCGGGCTTTGCGCTCTTCAGCATTAAGAGGACGTTCGCGCTGGACCGAAAGGAGTGCGCGGGGCCGAGCGGATAGAAGTGCTTCAACCAAATAGTTTGCGACCAGACGTTGACGAAACACCGGCTCGATGAGCGCAGTTTCGGGACCTTCATTGGCGTAAAGGGAGAATCCAAAATTAGCCGCTCCGGGAGCAATCAGAACCCCCTGTTTCTGAGCCAGGGCACGCGAGTTAGACACGAAAGTGGCGAGATCGAAAAATGCGTCAGTCCGCATCGCGGGCGGCTTGGTCGCAGCGAGTCGGGCGGCGGCAGGGCCACGCCCGCGGAGCTCGGCCTGCATGGTGCCAAGAGCACGCTGGGCACGGGTGAGATCCGCTTCGATTTGGGCCGCAGTTTCACGTGAAGGCGCGGGAGTGGTGTCTGCCACCGTCTGAAGTTGGGCGCGCACACGCACAAGTTTTTGCTCGGCGGCACTAACGGCCGCAGCGCGTTCCCAAATACACCATACCGCACCGAGCGCCACGAGCCCAAGGAGCGCCAGAGCGAGGGTAAAAAAGGAGGGTTTCTTAAACGACATGACGGGGGCGACCAGGGCTTAAAGAGGGCGGCGCGGATTCACCACGAGCGTGAAATCAAAACGCAGCAGACCAGGTTGTTTAGTGTCAAAACGCTCATTTTCGACGGCCGTGATGAACGGAGATTCAGTAAAGCCGGCGATGAGCTTTTTAACGCGCTGGTTCGACTCTTGGCTCACTTCTGAGATGGGGTTGGCTACGTCGAGAAGTCGGCCGGAGAGAGTGAGTTTAAGCGTGGGGGCCGCAGGAGTAGACGCGGAGGGGTCCGCCGGCGGCGCGGATGAGGGGTCGAGCGCCGGGGCTTGTAAAATTTGGATGCGCTCGAGCCAGACGTCGCCAACTTTCGCCAGACGGGCTTGAGTGTCGGCGAGAAATTCAAGCCAGTTAGCCTTGGTCGCGACGAGACCGTCGAGCGCGGCGATTTGTTTTTTCGCGGCATCGATCTGAGCGAGGTGATCGTTATTGCGAGCCTCGATGGAACGCAGCGGACGGAGTTGACCTTCGGCTTGAGCGACGAGGGCTTCAGCGGCGGTAGCGCGGTGGTGAAGATAAAAAATTGGCGGCAGCAACACGGCCACAGCAAGGACGGCAGCAGCAAGGTAACGAGGCTGGCGTTTGCGGAACGCGAGCGCTTCCGTGATCGAGGGCGGTAGCAGCGTAACGTCGGCGACGGGGCGAACCAACGATACGGCGAGACCGACGAGCTCCGCTAATTCGTGGGACAGACTTTCGGCGCCAGCGGCGCGCGCCTCGGCGGAAACTTCAACCCCGCGTAAGGCATCGTAGCGTTCAACCGGCAGCTTGAGACGTTCAGCGAGGGTCGCCGGGAGTTCATTAATGAGGCTACCACCGCCGGTCACATAGATTGCAGCGGGTTGCGGAGCGCCGGTCTGGCGGCGGTGGTTTATAATGGAGCGCGTCAGCTCGAGGTGAAGGCGACCAATGAAGCCGGCGGCGGCGCGTTGCACTGCAGAACGGGCGGGCGAATTTTCCGGGAGTTCAGAGCGTCCAGCGAGGACCGATACCTTCAGTGCTTCAGCCGCGGCAAAGTCGATGCGGAGCTCTTCGGCGAGCGCGACGGTGACGACGTTGCCGGCAAGAGGAAAAGTGCGGATATAAAAACGCTCACCGTCTAGAAACAGTAAGTGGGTCGAACGCGCGCCGATATTGATCACTAGAGCGCTAGCGGGAGCCTCAGGATAACTATAGCGGAACGCGGCGCGAAGGGCGAGGCTGCCTGGCGTGGCGCGTTCGGGGGCAAAACCGGCGGAGTCGGCGGATGCACAGAGCGACTGGAGCGCATCGAACTTCGCCGCGGCGAACATGACGTCGAGATCGAATCCGTCGTCAGCCATAACGAGGTGATCCCATACTACCTCGGCAAGCGGATACGGGATGTGCTGCGAGGCCTCGAAGGCGAGGCTCTGCGTACGTTTGGCTCGATCGAGCGCGGGTGTTTTGACGAATTTAGTCAGGGCTAGGTGGCCCGGGACGACCAGGGCACAGGCGCCGGAGAGTGATTCGCGCAAGGCGATCGCGCCTAGCGCTTGAGTAAGATGCTCGTTCCAGCGGGCTTCATGGGCGGGATCGGCGTCCTGCGACTCATGCGCAAAGCGCTGTAATATAATGCCGTTGCTGCCCAAGGCGAAAACGCCGGTGGCAACATGACTCGCTCCTGGATCTATAGCTAAGAGGCGGGGGGTACGCATTACTGAGATGACGAGATGCGATTTGAGATAAGTTTAGTCGGCAAGCTCAAAGCTTAGGGTGTGAGTCGCGCCGCTGGCGCTTGAGACGGTTCTCGTCGCACGCAGGTTACAGTGGTTCTAGGGTATTCCAATAAGAAAGGCGTCAGATATTGCGGCTGCAGCAGTCCTTCGTTTGCCACAGCACCAATGGCGACGGCTGACAGATAAGCCCTACGGGCCGCAGCTTCGCCGAGCGCAATCGCTGTAGCGCCTCGCGCCGGCTGCAAAGTCCTTCCCTCCACCGCAAGCTCGACGGCCCAAACACGCGGGCTACCTTGCAAATGATCGCGTTTGACCAATTCTGGGGGGAAATAAAAGCGCACGTCCGAGCGTCCTGCAGGCAAGGCCACACATTCGACTTCGGATCGGTAATATTCCGTCCGAGGTGATCCACCGGCAAGAGCCGGACTTTCCCAGCTAACAGCGAGTAACACGCGCACGCGGCTGACCATATGCCCAGGTGCATTCGCAGGCGGAGCAACGTTAAGGACCACAGTCGCTTCAAGCCAGCTCGCAGCCGTATTATTAACGGGATGGGCTAAGGCGAAACGCACCGTGTTGACTTCGACCACTTCGGCGCCACACGCGGCCGGCACAACCAGGGCGAAACCGAGTGCGCTCAACGCCATTGCTAAAATTGTCATTCGATTGCCTGACACACAAAAAAAGTTGTGCAGCCCCAACTGCAGGTCACGCTAATTAAGGCTTTCTGTACGTTATTTAAGAGCCAGTACGTCCATGACTAAACCCGCTACGACATCTCTAGTCTATAAAATCGCTGTTCTTGTTTTCATCGAAAACGCGGCCGGCGAGCACCTGCTGTTATTAAGAGCTAAGCCACCAAACCTCGGTTTCTGGAGCCCCATCGGCGGAAAACTCGAGACCGCGACCGGTGAATCACCGTTTGAATGCGCCGTCCGCGAGACAAAAGAGGAAACCGGATTCACCCTCAGCCCCGACGACCTTCATCTCTTCGCCATGATCGCAGAGAAAGCCTATGAAGGGCACGCCCACTGGCTCATGTTTTTATTTCGCTGCAAACGTCCCATCCCCGCGCAACCCGCCGATATGGACGAAGGCAAGTTCGGTTTCTTCAGCCGCGAGGCCATCGGCACCACCGTGCCCATACCCGAGACCGATCGCACCGCCCTATGGCCAATCTATGATCAGTACCGCGACCGATTCGTAGCACTTAAGGCGGATTGCCAACCAGGACGCCCCATTGAGGTCGAAATTGAACAAATCACCCCCTCCACGAACTAGGGCTTACCTACGAAACAACGCTTGATTTCCAAAACTTCCGCCGAACACTTTACCTTTTAACCAGAAAACCACTTACCCGTGAGCAAGAAACCGAGCGACACCATCGAGCAGAAACCCGCCACCAGTAGCAACGTCCACGGCCGGGCCCCCATCAACGCCGCACTGACCCAGGCACAGAAGATTGAGCTCTTCCGTCAAATGGTACGCATTCGGCGTTTTGAGGAACGTAGCCACCGGGCCTACACCGGTAAAAACGCCGCCGGCGGCGCCAACATCGGCGGCTTCCTTCATCTTTATAACGGCCAAGAAGCCATCGCCGTGGGTTGCTGCTCCCTAATGGGCAAACATGACCACGTGATCACCGCCTATCGCGACCACGGCCACGCCATCGCTGTTGGTATGGACACCAAGGCGCTCATGGCCGAACTCTACGGCAAAATCACCGGCTGCTCTAAGGGCAAGGGCGGCTCCATGCATTTTTTCTCCCCCGAGCGCAACTACTGGGGCGGTCACGGGATCGTCGGTGGCCAGATTCCCCTCGGCGTCGGCCTCGCTTACGGCGTAAAATACAAGGGCCACAAAGGCTCCGCCATGGCGTTCATGGGTGATGGTGCCGTCAACCAAGGCGCCGTCCACGAAGCCTACAATCTCGCTGCCCTCTGGAATCTGCCCTGCATCTTTGTCATCGAGAACAACGGTTACTCAATGGGCACCAGCCAGGCCCGTTCCTCCGCCGGCGAACTCGCCAAACGCGCCGAGGCCTACGGTATGGCTTGGGGCATGTGCGACGGTCACGACGTCTACGAAGTTCGCGCCACGATGGATAAATTCCTCCAAATCGCCCGCGAAGAATGCAAACCTGCCGTAGTCGAAATCCGCACCTACCGCTACCGCGGTCACTCCGTAGCCGATCCCGATAATACCTACCGCTCCAAGACTGAGATCGAGGAATACCGTCGCACTAAAGACCCCATCCAAGTCTTCCAAGCTACCCTCATCGCCGAGGGGGTCCTCACCACCGAGAGCGCCGAAAAGATCGATGAAGCCGCCCGCGCCGAAGCCGAAGCCGCCGCTGACTTCGCTGACGCGAGCCCCTACCCGACCCCCGATGACATCCAAAAAGATGTTTACTGGGAATCCGACAATCCTGACCAACGCACCTCCCAAGGTCGCCTGTTCTTCAACTGAGCTGCTCCGTCCAACTCCCTCCAAACTTTCCCGCGATGTCACAAATCACTTACCGCGAAGCCGTCCGCCACGCCCTAGCCGAAGAACTTACCCGCGACCCCAACGTGGTCGTCATGGGTGAAGAAGTTGGCCAATTTCAAGGCGCCTACAAAGTCACTCAAGGCCTACTCGAAAAATTTGGCCCAACACGCGTTGCCGACACCCCTATCAGCGAAGCCGGTTTCATCGGCATGGGCATCGGCGCCTCGATGCTCGGCGTGCGCCCCGTCATGGAACTCATGTTCTGGTCATTCTACTCAGTCGCTTTTGATCAGATTCTCAATAACGCCGCCAACGTCCGCTACATGTCGGGCGGTCAGATCAATTGCCCCATCGTCATCCGCGGCCCCGCCAACGGAGGAACTAATGTAGGAGCCACTCACTCTCACACCCCCGAAAACATCCTCGCCGCTCACCCCGGCGTGAAAGTTGTCGTGCCCTCGACCCCCTATGATGCCAAGGGCTTGCTCAAATCCGCCATCCGCGACAATGACCCCGTCTTCTTTCTCGAAAACACGGTGCTCTACGGCGAAAAAGGCGAAGTCCCAGACGAAGAATACCTAATCCCACTCGGCAAAGCCGACGTCAAACGCGAGGGCAAAGACCTCACCATCGTCACCTACGGACGCCCTGTTATCCAATCACTCGCCGCCGCCGAATTGTTGGCTAAAGAACACGATATTTCTGTCGAAGTCGTCGACCTGCGCACCATCCGCCCGCTCGACATCGACACCGTCCTCGCCTCCGTACGTAAGACCCACCGCGTCCTCGTCGTCGAAGAACAAAAACCGTTCTGCGGCGTCGGCGCCCAACTCACTTACATGATCCAAGCTGAGGCGTTCGACGACCTCGACGCCCCCATCGGCCGCCTCTGCACGATTGATGCGCCCGCGATCTACAGTCCGCCGGTCGAAGCAGAGCAATTACCCAACCCGCAGCGCATCCTTAAAGCCGCTCTCGCACTGCTCGACTAAGCCTGCCCGCGCCGCCCTTTCACACCTTCCCGACTCCGCTAAATTTTTACTAGTATGGCCAACATTACTTTAATGCCGAAACTCAGCGACACCATGACGGTGGGCACGCTGGTCAAATGGCTCAAAAAAGAAGGCGATGTCGTCAAGACCGGCGACATGCTCGCCGAAGTCGAGACGGACAAAGCTACCATGGAGCTGGAGAGCTACTTCGACGGTACGCTGCTGAAAATTTTCAGCCCCCCCGGCTCGCAACTGCCCATCGGTGCCGCCCTTTGCGCCATCGGCAAACCCGGAGAGACCGTAGAAGCGCCTAAAGCGGCACCCACCGCCGCGGCCCCAGTCGCTGTCGCCACGCCCCCACCCACTCCGGCTCCCGCTCCCGCTCCTGCCCCCGTGGTCGCCGCCGCACCGGCACCGGCATCCAAACCCGCTGCACCAGCCGCTCCTGCCGCCCGCATTAAAATCTCCCCGCTGGCCCGCAAGCTCGCCGAGGAAAAACGCATCGACTTCACCCGCGTCAAAGGCACCGGCCCCGGTGGCCGCATTGTCCGCGCTGACATTCTCGCCGCCGAGAAAAACCCGCCCGCCGCCAAAACCGCCCGTGCCGATGCCGCTCCCGCGTGGGGCTACCGCTCGGTCCTCGACAAGAGCCCCGTACAAGCCGAGTCCTTCGCGCCTGCCTCCAACATGCGCGCCACCATCGCGCGCCGCCTCCTCGAAGCCAAGACCACCATCCCGCATTTCTACCTCGATATCGAAGTCGACGCCGCTCCGCTGCTTGCCCTCCGCGAACAGCTCAACGCCGGCCTCGCCAAAGACGGCGTTAAACTCTCCGTTAATGACTTCGTGCTGAAAGCCGCCGCGGCCGCACTGCGCGCGATCCCTGGCGTGAACACCTCGTGGACCGGCACCGGTATCCAATCCCACGCCGCCATCCACGTCTCCTTCGCGGTGGCTATCGAAGACGGCCTCATTACCCCCGTTATCCGCGACACCGACGGCAAGACCCTCTTCCAAATTAGCACCGAGGCCAAAGCCCTCGGCGGACGCGCCAAAGACAAAAAGCTTCAGCCCGCGGAATTCACCGGTGGGACATTCTGCGTCTCAAATCTCGGCATGGCCGGCGTAGATCGCTTCTGCGCGATCATCAACCCACCTAACGCTGCCATCCTCGCGGTCGGCTCCACCGTCAAAAAACCCGTTGTTAAAGACGACGAAATCGTGATCGGACAGCGCATGACCTTAACGCTCTCCTGCGACCATCGCGTCGTGGACGGCTTGCTCGGCGCTAAATTCCTCAACGCCGTCAAAGCCCACCTCGAGAGCCCATCGCTGTTGCTCTTGTAACGCGAGGCCAACGTCTCAGCCGATTTCAGCGCCGACCGACAAACGGTCGGCGCTTTTTATTTTCTCCAACCAAGAGCGCGCTCAACCCGCGGCGCGGGCCTTAGCATCGGACTCGATGAGCTGAGTCAACGCGTCGAGCGTGGTGCGCACCTTGAGCTTCACCGCGGGTAACTCAGCGGCGGTACCGACTTTCTCATTGGCGAAGAGATAAAATTTCATCTTGGGCTCGGTGCCACTGCCACGAGCGGCAAAGCTGTAGCCATTGGCGAGAGTAGCCAGATAGAGATCTTGCTTGGGAATCAATTCATTGTCGGCATCTCGAATATCCTCGCGGCCAAAATCTTTGAATTTCGCCACCGCGACATCACCAAATTTTTTGGGCGGTTGCGCCCGATAGGTGTCGAGAATACGCTTAATCTTAGAGTTACCACTTGCGCCCTCGTAGTAGAGGTTGATCACGCCTTCCAAATAGAAACCGCAACGCAGGAAAATTTCGTCCAAATACTCCGGCACCGTGAGCCCTCGGCTTTTCACCCAAGCACAGAGCTCGGCAAACATGAGGCACGCCGCATTACCGTCTTTGTCGCGAAGAAAATCATTGGGCAGATAGCCGTAACTTTCCTCGGTGCCGAACGCATAGAATGTACTATGCTTCATAAGCAATTTTGCACGTTGCGCAAGCGGCAGGGACTCGTAATCGAAGCCCGCAGGCTGGGTCGCGAGCAGTTGGTTTTCGTAGCCGCGCATCTTGGCAGCGACCCACTTAAAGCCGGTGAGCGTGTTAATGACCTTAACGCCGTGCGCACGACCGATCGCATCCTGCAGCTGCGTCGTAACAAATGTTTTAATGATGCAGGCGCGATCCGAGCCACCTGCGGGGATCCAACCCAGTTCCTTGTATTTGGTCAGACGATAATCAGCGAGCAGCGCGCCAATTTGATTACCCGTGAGTAATTCCATTTTCCCAGCGCGGTTACGCACAGCCACGCCCATGCGATCGGCATCAGGATCGGTGGCGAGAACAACATCGCAGCCTTCGCGCTCGGCGAGAGCGACAGCGAGCGCTAGCGCTTCGGCATTTTCAGGGTTAGGCGATTTTACAGTCGGAAAATTTGCGTCAAAATTAAGTTGTTCCAACACCGGCTTCACGTCGCAACCCGCGTGTATGAGAAGGGGTATCGAGTGAACCGATCCAGTAGCGTGGATGTTGGTGAAAGCAATTTTAAGCCTCGTGCTCAGTAACACGCGGGGATCTATCACCGCCTGAGCCGCAACTTGTAAATAAGCGTCATCGGCTTCGCGGCTCAACGTGGTAACACCCGTTAGATCGGTGGCAAGAAACGCACCGAGTTCAGTTAGCGGCACCGCATGCACCTCGGCGACGATTCCTTTGTCGTGGGGTGGTACGACTTGAGCACCATCGTCAAAATACGCCTTGAAACCATTATCATGAGGCGGGTTGTGACTCGCTGTGATGACCACTCCAGCATGAGCCTTGAGCCAGCGCACACTGTAACTCAACTGCGGCGTTGGACGTGGACCATCGAAAATAAACGCTTCCCCACCCAGTTTGGTCCAAGTGGAGGCCGCTAGCTCACAAAAATGGCGCGAAAAATGTCGAACGTCGTAGGCTATGACCAAACGCGGCTTAGCCTCAATCCGCTGCGCGAGGAGATGTTTTTTAGTATACCGGAAAAGCCCAATAACAGCCCGCGACAAAGTAAAGTCGTTGAGTAAATTGCTGCCAATAGCCGCATGCTCAGGCGAACCCGTGGCGCTGCGGGTGCCCGTCTCGGCCGCGGCGGTCACCACCCCAATCGTACGCCCACGCATCCCACCAGTACCAAATTCTAGATAACGATAAAACCGGTCGTTTAACTCACTCCACGCAGACTTTGCGATAAGTTCATCGATGCTCTCCTTTGCCCATGCCGGCAAACCGGCCGCGAGGAACGCCGCGATGTTTTCGGCCGTGCTCGGCATAAGTTGCCCAGCCGCCGCCGCAGATTGAATTTTAGCAAGAGTGGTCATGTCTTAAGTGAAAAATTTCAGGCCAGAACGAGTCCGTCCGCAAGTGTGGGCAAAACTGTTTGGCGGGCCCAAGATGCCGAAAACGAATCTTCATCATAACCAAAGCTAGGCGCCACCTCGAGATTGATCGAGGGCAAGCCTGTCGAATCCGTCACAAGCGCGGCGCCGTGAGCTTGGAGCCAGCGGGCAAATTGACGGCGCTGATCATCCCGACAGGTTTGCGGCGAATCGACGCCTTCAGCATTTTTTAGAGGCGAGAAATCATCGGCACGGCTCGTCTCTACCACGAGTGGATTTTTCGCGAAGGGCAGCGCGTCGAAAACAAAAAGTTCAAATTTAACCCCGTTAGCCTTAGTGGGTTTCAAGGGCAGACCGACTGCATCAAGGGTTGGAATTTTTTTATCCGCGCGGTGAAACGGCAGACTCAGACCCACTCCATCCGACCGCGCCATACGACGGATAAATTCACGATCCAGCAGATGCAGTGCGATGCTGCCGGCGCGGTAACGAAGCTGGCCGGCCGCGTCCATCTCGCGCTGTAACGTCATGGGCAGATCGGAGTATTCAATAACGACCAACTGGCCATTTTGGGCGCAGAAATGACCGAGCTTTTCCTCGGCGTAGGCCTTCGGTACCATCTTACTGGACATCTCTGAACCCCGCAGCAAATGCCAACCAATGAAGGCGGGATCGATTGCTCGAACGAGCGGATTATCGACCTGAAAATAACTCAGCGTATCAATCCCTTCGCGCTGCATCAGATCAAGCGCGCCGCTACGATCCAAGGCGCGCAGTGAACCGCCATGACCATCGGGCGAGAGCGCGATTGAACCCTTGGTTTCAAGCAGGATTTTCCCCGAGAAATCTACTGCCGGCATCCGCCCTTGGCGAAAAAAATGGACGCGCTCAGCATCAAGACCGAAAAAATTATGATCCGCAAAAAACGCCTCGGTAGCCTCGTGATTTTGGTGGCTGGTCATAATAAACCAGTGCAGCGCTCGACCATAGCGCTGGCCTGCTGCGATTAATTTCTCGGCGAAAACTTGGAATAAAGTTTTTCCCAAAACCGGCGTAACCGGAAACGTGCCCTTAGGGCCATCGTATCCGAGGCGCGTTCCTTGCCCGCCTGCGACCGTGAAGGCCGCCACGCGACCGGCGCGCAAAGCTTCTTCACCCGCTAATTTCGCGCGGTGCCACGCAGCAGCATCACCGCCGTGGGCGACCAAAGGTTCATAGGGCGCCGGCGCCAATCCGTTGAGATTTACCCCCACCGCGGCGTCCGTTGGAACAATCAGACTGCGGTTCAGGCGTCCTACTTCCGCAAGGTCGATTTCCGTAGCCTCCGCTATGAGGTGGCGTTGCCCTTCGGGTGTAAGTTCGTCGAAAAACGCAAAAACCTGGGACTGTCCTGCCCGTTGAAATTCGGCAATGATCGGATTAGCGGATGACATGGAGCAAATGGAGGCGGAGATTTAATTCTCGAAGCGAAATACGTATTCTTCGGGCCTAGCGTAACCCAATTTTCGGCGGATAACTTTCTCGACGTATGCCGGATCAGTGCGCAGGCGTTCAAGTACCTGATCTTGGTATTTTAAGCGCAACTCGGCGTCAGCAACGCGGCGGCGGGTCTCGAGCTGGATCGACTTTAACCGGTTATATTCCTCCCGCGCCTCAATAAAATAGAGCCCACCCGCGAGACCAATGCCCACGATTAACGTAAGATAAAGGGCGGAAATGAAGCGACGCAGGTTCACAAGGTAAACGACAATAATCAAACCCGCCGCCCCTCGGCTGAGTAAAGGAGATTTACCAGTAAAAGATCACAGCGGCGTAACTTGAAATACACCTAAGGTGTTCATTGCGCTCGGTCCTAGGATTCACCTCTTTCTGGTCACAGCCCAGACTCTCGACTGCGTTTATCTAGCGCCTGAAATATTTTAAACGCGCTTGGACTCACTCTCCAATACACCCTAATTTCACGGACAGCGAGGCTCTCTCCGCCTCAAATAACTCGTCCATCCATCTGCGATTCTGATGGCAGTACGCTCCGTGTATCGTAAATTTCGCACTATGTCAGGTACCGCCCACTCAGCCCAAGCTCCTTCTGCCTCGCCCGAGCCCGAGTTCGAGCCCTCCTCATTGCCCGAGCCTCCTGCACCGCGCGCTCCCATCGACCGCTCTACTTGGGCGCGTCCGTGGGCCCAGCTCAAATACTTCACCTTCCAGCCGGCCATTTTTCCGCGCCTTCTCGGTCACGTATCACCCGACGCCCGCCCAGGCGATTTCGTCAACGTCTATGATAAAAACGGCAACCTCACCGGCGGTGGCTTGTTTAACCCTCGAGCCAAGATTCCCCTCCGGGTCGTCTGCCATTCAACCACGCCCATTGACGAATCTTACTTCGAGACGGCTATCCGCAGAGCCATCGCATTGCGCCGCGATCTGTTCAAACTCGACGAAACTACGGATGCCTACCGCCTCATCGGCTCCGACGGCGACGGCCTGAGCGGCCTCATGATCGACCGCTACGGCGATACCCTGCTTTGCGAAATCTATTCGATCGGTATCGCCCAACGCCTCCTGCATTGGCTACCACTCATCCACGAACTAGCCGGCACTAAATTCGCCCGCGTCCACGTCGATCATGACCTAGGCAGCCTCGAGGGGATCAAGCCCTCGATGTTCAATGAAACCAACGCCGCCGCCCCAACCAAAGTAAAAATTCGCGAGCATGGCATCCGCTACGAAGTCGATTTTGCCGAGGGCCACAAAACCGGTTTTTTCTGCGACCAACGCGACAACCGCCTTGCTATCGCCCGCTTCACCAAAGATGCACGCGTCCTTGATCTGTGCTGTTATACCGGCGGATTTTCTCTCAACGCCAAAATCACCGGGGGCGCCGCTGATGTCACCTGCGTCGACCTCGACGAAACCGCCCTCGCTCAGGCTAAGCGTAACGCCAACCTCAACCAAGCTCGTCTGAAATTTGTTCACGCCGACGCCTTCGCTTACGCACGCCAGATGCAACAAAATGGGGAAAAATGGGATGTTGTCGTGCTCGATCCCCCGAAGTTCATTTTCACCCGCGACGCTGCCGGCAACTGGGAAGGTCGCCAAAAGTACGAGGACCTTAATCTACTCGCCATTTCCCTTGTCAAAACAGGCGGTATCTTCGTCACCTGCTCCTGCTCTGGCCTGCTCTCATTAGAAGATTTTGAAGCTCACGTGATCAAAGCCGCTCACCGTCAACAACGTCGCCTCCAATTTTTCGACCGCACCGGCGCAGGCCCCGACCATCCCGTTTACTCTAACTGCCTCGATAGCCGCTACCTAAAGCTACTCTGGGCGCGCGTCCTTTAAGCGTTTAACTCCATCCCTACCATGGCCGAACTCACGCACCTCTTCGCCCAAAATAAAACGTGGGCGACCACCATCAAGCAGCGCGACCCAGAGTTTTTTCAAAAACTCTCCCGCCAACAAAACCCCGAGCACCTCTGGATCGGCTGCTCCGACAGCCGTGTACCCGCCAATGAAATCATCGGCCTGTTGCCGGGCGAGGTCTTCGTCCATCGCAACATCGCCAACGTCGTTGTTCACACGGACCTAAATTGCCTCTCCGTAATCCAATTCGCCGTCGATGTGTTGAAAGTAAAACATATCATGGTCGTAGGCCACTACGGCTGCGGTGGTGTGCGCACCGTGCTGCGTTGCGAACGCGTGGGCCTAGCTGACAACTGGCTTCGCCACGTGCAAGATGTCCGCGAAAAACACCAGTGCCGCGTAGATTCCCTTTCTGGTGAAACCGCCCAACACGATCGTCTCTGTGAGCTCAACGTCATCGAGCAGGTCGCCAACGTCTGCCAAACTACGATCGTCCAAGATGCTTGGGCGCGCGGACAAAACCTCACCGTCCACGGCTGGATCTACGGCCTAAAAGACGGTCTCTTGCGCAACCTCAATACCAGCGTGGCCAACGCCAGCGATCTGCCCACCGCTCAAGCGAGCGCGCTCGCTGCGCTTTGAGGTTCTAATTTTGGGGGTGTCCTTGCTTATTACGGGACCCAAAAAAGGCGAGTTGATAATCAACGCGCCTTTTTACTGAGAAATAAAAACGGGCTCAGGAGCGGCCCAGATAAGAACCGTCTTCGGTGCTAATCTTGATCAACTCACCTTCCTTAATAAAGAGCGGGACTTGAACCACCATACCCGTCTCGAGCTTGGCGGGCTTCTGGACGTTACTCGCGGTGTCGCCCTTGATCCCCTCAGAGCTCTCCACAACTTTGAGTGTGACCGTGGAAGGCAACTCGATGGAAAGCGCTTTTTCTTCGACGAACAGCACATCAACCTTACCCCCCGTCGTCAGATAATTCTTGGCCTCACCGAGAATCGCAGCACTGAGCTCGATCTGCTCGTACGTGTCCGGGTCGATGAAAGCGAAAGCGTCGCGATCCGCATAGCTGAACTCGAGGGTCTTCTTCTCGGTCGGCAGCACTTCGATGGTGTCCGTCGAGGCAAAGCGTTGGTCGAGCGCCTTGCCGTAGCGCAAATTGCGCATCTTGATCTGGACGAAGGCGCGCAGGTTACCCGGCGTGCGATGCTGCGTCTCCATAACGAGGTGAGGTTCACCGTTGAACTTTATGACTTGGCCTCGGCGGATGTCGTTGGCTGCGGGCATGGCTAGGGGGCTAGGGATTGAAGGATTCGAGTTGAGAAAGGGTAAGGGTGTAATCGGCGGACTTTCGCACTGTCAAGGCCGGCCATCTCCGCGCTTGCGCTTAGGGACCGGCGTTGACGACATTGCGACAATTAAATCCATGAAGCAAAGAACCCTGGCGCGCGAAGTTTCAATTCAAGGCAGCGCCCTGCACAGCGGCGAGGCCGTCACCCTCACGCTTAGACCCGCCCCGTCCGATCATGGCTACGTCTTCAAACGCGTCGACTTAAGCGGCGCACCCGAGATTCGCCCTCGCGCCGATTTAATCACCGATCTGGTCCGAGCGACTACGATCCAATCCGGCCACGCCAAGGTCCAAACGATTGAGCATGTCCTCAGCGCCCTTAGTGGTTGCGGTATCGACAATGTGGTCGTCGAAATGAACGCCTCCGAACCGCCCATTTTAGACGGCTCTGCTAAACCGTTCGTCGATCTTATCATGAGCGGCGAACCCATCGAACAAGACAAAGACCGCGAATACTTCACGCTCGATGCAGCCGTCTCCGTAACCAAAGGCCAATCCTCCATCATCGCCCTGCCTTGCGATGAACTCAAAATCTCCTGCACCTCCGCCGACGACCGCGGCATCCACACCCAACACCTCTCGCTGACGATCGATCCGGACATCTACATGACGCAGATCGCCGCAGCGCGCACATTTACGATCTACGAAGACATTGAAGAGCTTCTTAAACTCGGCAAAATCAAGGGCGGCTCCCTCGACTGCGCCGTCGTCATCCGCGGCGATAAAATTATCTCCAAGGAAGGCCTCCGCTTTAAAGACGAATTTGTCCGTCATAAAATTCTAGATATCATCGGCGACATCACGCTACTCGGTCTGCCCTTGAAGGCTCACATCATCGCCACGCGCCCCGGCCATGCGATCAACGCCGACCTCACCAAGGCCCTCGCCGAAAAACTCCTCGAACGCCAAAAAGGCCCCAAGAAAAAGCCTCGGCCAGCCATGGTAATGCCCGACGAGACCGCCCTCGATATTCGCCGCATTCTCGACACCCTGCCCCACCGTTATCCGTTCGTCATGATCGACCGAGTCGTCGAATTCATCGGCGAAGATGCCCTCGTCGCCATCAAGAACGTCAGTATCAACGAGCCTTATTTCCAAGGCCATTTCCCCAATAACCCCGTCATGCCGGGCGTACTCCAACTCGAAGCCATGGCGCAAGCCGCGGGCATTCTGATGCTCCGCCGTGGTTCCAGTGAGGGCAAAACCTCGCTCTTTATGAGCGCCGACAAAGTTAAATTTCGCAAACCCGTCCGCCCTGGCGACCAACTTATTCTAAACGCCAAACTCACCAAAACCCGCGGCACCAAACTCGCCACGGCCGAAGTTACCTGTACCGTCGATGGCCAAGTCGTCTCCTCTGGCGAACTCATGTTCGCCATTGTCGATTCTAGTGCAGTCGATTGATCAAAAATGTCCGCCTCGATCCATCCCACCGCCATTATCGAAACCGGCGCCGAACTTGGCGCCGATGTGCAGATCGGCGCTTATGCCTTCGTCGGCACCGGCGTCCACCTCGGCGCCGGTACCCGACTCCATCACCACGCCAGCGTCGAGGGACGAACCTCCTTGGGCGCAAACTGCGAAGTATACCCTTACGCCTGCATCGGCGGGAAAACTCAGGATCTTAAATACAAGGGCGGGCGACCCGGTCTGCGCGTCGGCGAGCGCAACGTGTTTCGTGAATACGTAACCGTTCATGCCGCCACCTACGACGGCGAATTCACCGTTATAGGCTCTGACAACACAGTCCTCGCCTACAGTCACATCGCCCACGATTGTATCGTCGGCGACCACTGCGTGATGAGCAATGGCACCATGCTCGCAGGCCACGTCATCGTAGAGGATCACGTCATCATTGGCGGTTATGGCGGCGTCCATCAATTCTGTCGGCTCGGCGCCTATGCGATGCTCTCCGCGACCGCCAAACTAGTCCAAGATCTCCCCCCCTTCTTCATCGCTGACGGCACCCCTGCGGTCGTTCGCGCCTACAACAAAGTCGGCCTCGAGCGGAGCGGTCATACCCCCGAGCAACTCGACCGCGTGAAGCAAATTTTCCGCATTCTGTACCGCGACGGCCTAAACCGCACTCAGGGACTTGAAAAACTCGCCGCACACCCAGACGCTACCAGCGCCGAATTCAAACGCGTAATCGCCTTCGCGGCCAAAAGCACCCGCGGCCTCACGCCCGGGGCTTGAACTATTTTACCGCGCGCACCTATCAACGCGTGGCGATAAAAATTTACTTCTTTTTGTAAACGATCGCCGGATCAAACAGCGGGCGCCCCACCATTTCGAGTTTGAGTGAAGCCTCATTCGCCACCGTCGCACCGGGCGCCAGTTTACGATAGAAACAGGATTTATAACCGTTGTGGCAGGACGCGCCGCCGACGTTGTCGACTTTTAATAAAATCACATCCTGATCGCAATCCACGCGAAGCTCTTTCACGAGCTGGGCGTTACCTGATTCCTCCCCCTTGACCCAGAGCTTGTTACGCGAGCGACTCCAATAACTCGCCTTGCCCGTCGCCAGCGTGAGCGCCAGCGACTCCGCATTCATGAAGGCAAACATGAGCACCTCGTTCGTCAGGTGGTCCGTCGTAATGCAGGGAATCAAACCGTCGGGCCCAAATTTGGGCTGCAGCGTGGTACCGAGCTCAATTTCTGAGGAGGTCGTGCGGGCAGGAAATACAAACGTGCTCATGAAAATGGGAAAAAATTAAACCAGGCCATCAAGTTTTCTGAGGTAATCAAAGCTGTAAAGCCCCGTGCGATGCCCATCACTAAAATCAAAACGTAAGGCATAGTTACCGACCTGCTCCCAGCCGAGTACCTGCACGTCCCTGAATTTCTTGGGGCCGGAACCACCGTATTTGTTACCCAAAATATCGTGTTCACCCTGCGTTTCGGCACTCGGTGAGGCCGCGCGTAAACGCTCGGCCTTGAAATAGGATTCCTTGGCATCACTCCAGTGGATCGCGACTTCGTCTCCGACCAGTTGAATATCTGCAGGCAAAATCATAAGGTAAAACAATCAACGCCAGCGCGGCCACATCAACCTCAAGTTTACTCGGCGCCGTCTAGACAAGAAAAAGACGCCGGCATCGTCTGATACCGGCGTCTGAAATTTGCGGAAACTTGAACGGCCTACGAATCAGGCGACGCGCTCGACGATCAACGGCGGTGGAGTCGGACGCTTAGGCGCAAGACGGTAGGCATTTTTGAAATGCTCCAGCGCCTGCTCGAGCTTCGACTCATCATTGTAATGGATCATCATCAGCGGCTCGCCCTGTTTAACCTGGGTGCCGACCTTCTTGATTTCAGATACACCAACCGAGTAATCGATCTTGTCATTGGAATTTTCTTTGCCGGCTCCAAGCAGATGTACGCCACGAGCGATCATGGCGGCGTTGATCGTGTGAACGTAGCCGCGCTTGGGCGCAGGGAGCTTGCGGATGTGTTTTGCCGCAGGGAATTTCTCGGGGTGATCGATGAAAGAGGTGTCACCACCTTGAGCTTTAATCAGATCCTTGAATTTCTCGATGGCCGAACCGTCAGTCAGGTGACGTTGGACGGTTTGCTTGGCGGAGAGTGTAGAGCCCGCCACACCGGCAAGACGGACAATTTCCATGCCGAGCTTCAGCACGAGTTCCTTCATGTCCTCAGGACCTTCGCCCTTAAGCAGGGCAATGGCTTCCTTGATTTCAAGCGACGTGCCGACGGTGTCACCCAAAGGCTGGTTCATGTCGGTCACCAACGCTACGCAGCGGCGCTTCATGGAGCGGCCGACTCGAGTCATGGAGCGAGCCAATTGCTTGGCTTGCTCAAGATCTTTGATGAAGGAGCCATTGCCCCACTTCACGTCAATCACGAGGCCTTCGGAACCCTCGGCGAGCTTCTTAGAAAGCACGCTGCCCGTAATCAGAGGCAGGCTCGGGATCGTGCCCGTCTCCTTGCGGAGCGCGTAGAGCTTGGCGTCAGCCGGAGCAAGATCGGGAGTCTGAGCGATGATCGCGCCGCCGATTTTCGCCAATTGCGAGGCGAACTGCTCATTTGAAAGCTGGCTCTTAAAGCCCGGCACCGAGCTCAATTTTTCGAGCGTATTAATGATGTAATCGTGCTCTACCCCGCACATCATAGGCACCACGACACCCGCCGCCATAGCGAGGGGCACGAGCACCAACGAGGTCTTGTCGCCGACGCCACCAGTCGAATATTTATCGATCTTGGGTTTGGCGATGTGCGACAGGTCGATCACCTCGCCGGAAAGCATCATCTCTTCGGTCAAATCGGCTGTTTCTTGAGCGGACATACCCGAGAAATAAATCGCCATAGCTAGCGCAGCTAACTGATGCTGAGGCATTTCACCATCAAGCGTACTGTCGATTATGAATCGAATTTCCTCTTGGGTGAATTCGCCACCGTCGCGTTTCTTTTCAATTAGAAACTCAAACGTGGGTTTGATGAAACGACGTGCTGGAATTTTGCGTTTGCTGCTCATGGGATGATTTAGCTTATAAGGGAAGAACTGCCCGAGACCTGGAAAAGTTCGCGACTAAAGCGCTTCCTGCCCAAAAGTCGAGGCTGAACTACCTAGGCGCCATCTAACCCTTAACCCACGCAACCCGCGCGAGGTGCCGCACTCCACGCTTGCCCGCCTGCCCGCCACCCCCCTCAAGTGAGGCGATGCACGTATCGTTTGACCTAGCCGCTGCGCTCGACGCGGCCCTCAGAACCGCCGCCACTACCGCCCAGCTGGAAACAGAAGGGTTTAATCCCGAGTTGCGTACTGCTGATCCGCGGCACGGCGATTTTCAAGCCAACGGAGTCCTAGCCTACGCTAAAGCACGCAAGCTCAACCCCCGCGCCGTTGCCGAACAACTCGTCGCCGCCTTACCTGCCTCCACTCGAGAATTCTGCACCGCTACCATCGCCGGCCCCGGCTTCATCAACTTTACCCTCACCCCAGCCGCCCTCCTCGCTTGGATCCAAGCCCAGGACTCAGTCGCCCAACTCAAAACCGGCGCCGCCTCCCTTCACCACGGCCAACGCTACGTCGTTGATTTCAGTTCTCCTAACACCGCTAAACAGCTCCACGTCGGACACGTTCGCGGCATGGTCATCGGCGAGGCCATATGCCGCCTCCTTGCCTTCTGCGGGGCCGAGGTCATCCGCGACAATCACATCGGCGACTGGGGCACCCAATTCGGCAAACTTATCTGGGGTTACAAACACCTGCTAGAGCCCACCGCCCTCGCCGCCGATCCCCTCGAAGAACTCGAGCGTATCTACAAAGCCGCCGACGCCGCCGCGAAAGCGGATCCGGCCATCCTTGACGCCGTTCGGGGCGAACTCGTGAAGCTCCAGTCTGGCGATTCAGAAAATCTCAACCTCTGGCACAAAATTATCGCCATCAGTGCTAGCGCATTTACCGAAATTTACCGACTGCTCGACATCCACTTCGACCACCAACTCGGAGAAAGTTTTTACAACGATAAACTTCCCCAAATCTATAGCGAGCTGACCGCCGCTTACCTCGCGGAAGAGTCCCAAGGCGCACTCGTTGTCTTCCACCCCGAGCACCCTCGCTTTAAAACGCAGCCTTTCATCATCCGCAAGTCCGACGGCGCCGCCAACTACGCCTCCACCGACCTCGCCACAATGCTCTACCGTACCGAGCATTTTAAGGCCGATGCCATTGTTATCCTCACCGATGCCCGCCAATCTGATCACTTCGAACAACTCTGGCTGACCACCCAAAAATGGTTCACCCAGACCCATCGCCCACTCCCAAGATTTAACCACGTTTCCTTCGGCTCCATCCTAGGAGAAGACGGCAAGGCGATCAAAACCCGCTCCGGCGATCCCATCAAACTCAAGGCCCTGCTCGCCGAAGCCACCGAACGCGCCTACGTCCTGGTCACCGGCAAAGCCCCCGAACTCCCTGAAGCGGAACGCCGCGAGATTAGCACCGCCGTTGGCCTCGGCGCTATCCGCTACGCCGACCTCGCCCAAAACCGTAGCAGTGACTACGTGTTTTCTTGGGACAAAATTCTGTCTTTCGAAGGTAACACCGCGCCCTACCTGCTTTACGCCGTCACGCGGGTACGCTCCATCTTCCGTAAAGCCGGCCTCGACCCCGCCGAAGCCACAGCCACCCAAGGCGCCACCCCACCCGAATCCCCTGCCGAGCTTGCCCTCGCCCGCAAACTCACCGCCTTCCCCACCGCACTCCAACTCACCACCACGCAACTGCGCCCTCACTTTCTGTGCACCTACCTGTACGAGCTCGCCGGTGAATTCAGCTCTTTTTACGCCGCAGAAAAAGTAATTGTGGAAGATCCCGCCATCCGCGCCCGACGCCTGCTCCTGTGCTCACGCACGCTGCTTTTACTCGAAACCGGACTTCACTTACTTGGCCTTCGCACCCTCGCCCGAATGTGAGTATCCGCCAAGGAGCCAAGCGACTCCTATACCCAATTTAAATCGAACCGACCGCTTCCTCACACCCTTCCATGTCGCGGCTCAAAACCTACGGGCAAAGTCTCGCCCAATTATATCGCAAAGACATCTGGTCTCAGGACCACCTGCGGAACCGTTCGCTCCGCGGCTGGTTCTACGCCCTACTTCGCGTAATTTCCATTACCTCCACGGTATTTTTTGAAACAAAAATTCCCGCCCGCGCCGCCGCCCTTAGCTTCAGCTCGTTACTTGGACTTGGGCCCTTGGTGGCTATTGCTGTTCTCATCGGAGGCTTCGTCTTGGGCAATAATGACGACCCCAACCTCGTCGCCAACAAACTCGGCGAGCTCATGGAAACTATCGCACCCCAACTTCGTCAGCTTAACACCCTCAACGTCCCCGACCAACCCGCCGCCAAGGTCAGCCCAGAAGTCGTCAACCTCATCAAGGGCATCATCACCGGCGCCCGCTCCAGCGCCGCCGGCGTCGCGGGTGCGTTCTCGCTGATTCTAATCGTCCTGCTGCTTTTTAAATCCATCGAAGATGCATTTAACGATATTTGGGGCGTACGCATCGGCCGCTCGTTGCTCATGCGCGTGGTCTTTTACTGGACCATACTCACTCTTGGCGCCGTCTTCTTTTTTGCGACCCTCGCACTTTTAGGCGCAGGCGCCTTCGTCAACGTCTTCTTGGAAAAACTTCCCGGGGGTGCCGGCCTACTCGCCATCCTGCGCTGGCTCCTACCCGTAATCTCGCTGACGATGCTCGTCGGCCTACTCTCAGTTGTTTACCGCATTATTCCCAACACCCGCGTCTACTGGAGGGCTGCACTCGTAGGCGCCCTCGTTGTCGCCGGACTGCTCATGCTCAACAACGTCGTCGCCCTTCTCTACGTGCGGCGCGTCTACCTCGAGCGCAGTCTCTACGGATCTCTCGGCATCTTGCCTGTGTTCATGCTCGGGCTGTATATTTTTTGGCTCTATGTGCTCATCGGCGGAGTCATCAGTTATGCGGTCCAAAACGTCCATTATCGAAACAGTCAGGCCGCCTGGAGCGGGCTGACTGAGGCTATGCGCGAACGACTCTCCTTGGTTGTACTCCTCACCATCAGCCGCCGCTTTCACTCCTGCCTCCCACCGACCTCGGCGGCTCAACTCAGCGACCTACTAAAGGTCCCCACCCAGGTTCTTAACGAATGCCTCAACCGCTTGGTCAAAATGAACCTCATTACCACGCTTCGACCCGCCGTCGGAACCACTGCCACCGACTACCTCTATCAACCTGCCCGCCCCTTGAGCCACATCAGCCTCTACGATTTCAAAAACCTAGACGATAATTTGGGCGACGATCCCGTCGGCCAAGCCCTCGAGCACATCGACCCCATCCTCCTCCACTACAACGCTGCCCTCGATCAGATAACTCAGCAGACCTTCTTCACCAAATCCCTCGAAGAACTCCTCGCCGAACACCCCTTCCGCGAGTCCGCCCGATCCGTTAAGGCCTCCCCGTAGCCCTGATCCCTAGGCCGCTAAGCCGCGAGCCCGCCGGATCCACACGAATTCACCCTTGCCACACCCCCCGTCCGACCTAGCCTCCGACCCTCTATACCCATGATTTCCTGGATCCAACGCACCTTCCAGCAGCACTTCAAAACCGTCTTCGCTGTGCTGCTCGGGCTAATCATCATCTCCTTCGTATTTACGATCGGAGCCGCCCCCGGCATTGGCCGCGCTGATCGCACCACCCTCAAACGCGAATTCTTCGGCTACAACCTCGGCTCCACCGTCGATCAACAACGCCTAATGGGCGACGCCGGCCTTAGCGCCAACCTCCAAGTCGGCTACGGTCTTGAAGCCGAACAAATACAAAATTACGCCTTCCAGCGCGCCGCCACCCTCCACTTGGCCGATGAGCTCCACCTCCCCGCCGCCACTACCGCCGAGATCGCCGAGCAAATCAAAACCCTCCGCGCCTTCGCTGGCCCAGACGGCCAATTCGACGCCAACACCTACAAAACTTTTCGCGATAATTTAAAGTCTAACCCCCGCCTCAACGAAGCCGACATCGCCCGCGTCCTCGGTGATGACGTTCGTGCCGATAAAGTTCAAAAACTCCTTGGCGGGCCCGGCTACGTACTCCCCTCCGACGTAAAAAACCAACTCGCCCGCGCTGATACCACCTGGACCCTCGCCACGGCCACCGTCGATTACACCACGTTCAACCCCGCGATCACCGCGTCCGACGCTGAACTCACCAAATTCTTCGAAGAATCTTCCTTCCGTTACGAAATCCCACCCCGCATCGTAGCCACCTACGCAGATTTCCCCTCCGCTGACTACCTTACCCAGGTGAGCCTTACCGAAGCCGAAGTCCGAGCCTACTACGAGGCCAACCCCGCCCGCTTCCCCAAGCCGGCCACCGACGCCAAAGCCCCCGCTCCCATCAAGGCGGACGCCGCCGCTGACTACACCCTCGTCCGCCCCCAAGTCGAACTCGCCCTCAAGAACGAGCGCGCACAACGTCTAGCTGCTAAAGCGGCGAGCGACTTTGTATTCTCACTTTATGAAGCCAAAGCCGTTGCCGGCTCCCCTGCTCTCGCCAATATCCTTGCCGCTCGTAAATCTCCACTAAAACCCCTCGCTCCCTTCACACGTGAGTCCGGCCCCGCCGAATTCGGCGCCGCGGCCACCACCATTGCCGAAGAAGCCTTCAAACTCAGTAAAGACCGCGCCTACACCGAGGCCGTCCCCACCACCGCCGGCGCCGCCGTCCTTTTCTGGAAAGACACCCAACCCGCTCGTAAGCCTGCCTTCGCCGAAGTAAAAACTAAGGTCAACGCCGACTACCTCGAAAACGAGAAACGTAAACGTTTCGTGGATCTCGGCCGCACCCTGCGCAGCCTGATCGAAAACCGTCTGAAGGTCGGCGACACCTTCGAAAAAGCTGCGACCGCAGCCGCCACCGGTACCTCGGCCAAAATCGAGAGTAAAACGATCGCACCCTTCACGATGCGCAACCGGCCCCAAGACCTTGATTATACGGTCCTGAACGCACTTGAGCGCCTCGAAAAAGGTCAAGTCTCAGACCTCGCCATCGCCGCCGATAAAGGTACGTACGTTTACGTCGCCGATAAAAAGATCCCTGATTTCGCGCCCACCAATCCCCTCTACGCCGAGACCCGTACCCAACTTGGTTCCTATACGGCCCGCCTCGGCTCCAGCGCTTACCTAGCCGAAATCGTCGAGCAAGAGCTCAAGCGCTCCGAAACAAAAGTGCAGTAATTACGCAGTTAGGGCATCCCAATGCTCTTCTCTGCGCCTCAGCCCTCCGCCGGGCGACTTGCCAAATTTCCCGGCGTTTATGATAGGATAATGCGGGTTAGTACCTTTCGACTGCTGCCCCAGTAACAAGACTAGTTTGATTAAGCCGATGCCGCTCTATGCTTACACGCCGCTCAAGTCCCCCTGCCGCCTCTGCGGCCCGGGCTTTGAACATCGTCAAAGCGCCCAAGAGCCCGACCTCACTAGATGCCCCACCTGCCAGCAACCCGTTAGCCGCGCCGTAGCCCATCGAGTCAATTCTCCGCAACTTTCCGCGCCCATGTCCGTCTCGCGAGCTAAACAAGCCGGTTTCACTCTCCTAAAACGCACCAGCGATGGTGCCTACGAAAAACAGTAACTTCCCGCCGCCGCCCGTGTTCTTCTCCGATTCCACTGCCTTTTTACCCATCGTCATGTCACGCCACCTCGCCCGCGCCACCGCCCTCGTTCTCATTCTCGCCAGTCCCGCGCTGCTTCGCGCCCAAGACTATGCCCCGGCAACCGCCGGCGCCACCGCGAATCTCAGCCTTGAAGACTGCATCTCGCGCGCGATGCAGAAAAATTTCGATCTGCAGGTGCAAAACCTAACGACCGATATCGCTAAAGAATCCCTGAACGCCGCCAACGCTGACTTCGATCCCAGCTTCACCGCCACCACCAGGCGCAATCTCAATCAATCCGCCGCCACCACCAGCCGCCTCGACGGCACCTCGGCCACCGGTCCCCGTAGCGATAACACCACCTTCTCCGTTGGCGTGAGCGAAAAAGTACCCACCGGCGGCACCGTGAGTGTCACCGGCAGTACCACCCGCGCCGCTACTAACTCCCTGAACTCCACGCTCAACCCAGCCTTCGGCAGCAGCACCAGCGTAAACCTCAGCCAACCTCTCCTTAAAGGCTCTGGCCCCGCTGTCGCCCGCGCCAACATCGAGCGCAACAAACTCGGCGTCGGTATCGCCCTACTCAACTATAAGAGCAAAGTCCTCACCGTCATCCGAGACACCGAGAACGCCTACTACAACCTAGCCTACGCCCGCGAAAATCTCGTCGTTAAGAAACGTAGCCTGGAACTCGCGGCAAAACTGTTCGAGGAAAACAAAGTCCGTAAAACCACCGGCGTTGCCACCGACCTCGATGTGCTCACCGCCGAAGTCGGCGTCGCCAATGCCCGCCGTGCCACCATTCAAGCCGAACAATCCGTGAGTGATCGAGAGGACGCCCTCTTCAGCCTCATCGGCCAATTCGACTTCAATACCCGCCCAGGTGAAGTAAAATTCGGCGATTACTCAGAAAGCGCTCCCTCATTCGATCTTGTATACAAAACCGCCCGCGACCACTCGCCCGACTTCCTTGCCACCCAATCCCAGATCAAACAATTAGAAATCGATGCCCGCAGCGCCAAACAAGCTGCCCTGCCCGGCCTCAACTTCGACACCGGAGTCGGCTACACCGCCACCGAACGTTCCTATGGCGACGCCATCGGCAACCTTCCCGATGGAAACGGCTACAACTGGAGTGTCGGCCTCTCTCTAAACGTACCCTGGGGCCTCCACGCCGATAAAGCCCGCTACCGCAGCGCCAAGTCCAGTCTTCTCCAACAGCAGACCCGCCTCCAACAGCTCGATCAAACTCTGCTGGTCAATGTTCGCACCTCCGTGCGCGCCGTAGAGACTAACATCGCCGCCGTCGAAATCGCCGGTAAAGCCACCCAACTTAGCAATAAACAATACGAGCTCCAAAAAGCCCGCTTCGACGCCGGCCTCTCCACCAGCCGCCTAGTCCTCCAAGCCCAAGACGACCTCGAGACCGCTCGCGTCAACGAGCTCCAAGCGAAGGTCAATCTGCGCGTTGCCCTCGCTGAATTACACCGCATCGATGGTTCCTCACTCGAACGCTACAAGATCGGTCTGCCCGAATAAGCGCCTAACCCTAATCGATGCATTCAAGGCGGGCTTCTTGCCCGCCTTTTTTATGGCGAGTCTTCCTCGCCTCACGCGACCATTCGCATCAAAATCAGCTATTATGCCACGCCCTGCCCTCATCGTCCGCCTCGCCCTCTGGCTCTGGTTCGCCGCGGCCATCGCCGGCGGCTATTACCTCCTGCTTCAACGCCTAAACCCCATCGCGCTGCCCGTGATCATCGGCGGCCTAGCCGCACTGGCCCTCTACCTGTATTTTCGCCTACCCGGTCTCCGTGATTGGCTCGATGACATCAGCCCACTCACGCTCGTCCAACTTCACCTCAGCCGATTTTTTGGCGCTTATTTTCTTTTTTTATTTTACCGCGGGGATCTCCCCTACGCCTTCGCCGTACCTGCAGGCATCGGTGAACTCATCGTCGCCGTGTTAGCCCTCGGCTTGATCGCTATTCGCCGAGACCCCGTACGCCAGCGCCACTACCTCACTCGCTGGAATCTAATCGGGCTCATCGATATCATTCTTGTCACCGTGTCCGCCGCGCGCATCTACGCCGCGCACCCTCCGCAACTCCGCGCGCTCACCCATTTACCCCTTAGCCTGCTGCCCCTGTTTCTTTTTCCCCTACTCATCGCGACCCACGTTATGATTTTCGCCCGACTATTACGCCGCTAACCCTCAGTGATCGAATAGGTTAAAATCCGGCAACGTAAATTCCTCGACTCGCACAACTCGATGTTCGGGCAACTGCGTGCGAAACCATGTGCGCTGCTTGCGCACCAGCATCCGAGTATTTTGGACGATTTCAGGCACTAAGGCCGAAGGAACCAATTTTCCTTCAAGCATGGCTAATACCTCCCGATAACCGATGGCACCCGCCGCACTGGGATTACGCTCAAAACCCTCGGCCCGTAAGCACTCTACTTCCTCCACCAGGCCCGAGCGTACCATCGCCTCCACCCGCGCTTCGATCCGCACGTTCAATTGCACGGGCTCACGCTCCAACCGCACCAACGCCACCGGCCATTCGGCGAACGCACCCGGTCGGGCGAGGAAATCCGCCTTCAGCACGGCCAATGTCTTGCCCGTGACTCGGCACCGCTCCAGCGCCCGTGTCACCCGCCGCGGATTATCCACATCCAGCGCACCTAATCCGTCCGGATTCAACGTGCGCAACTCCTCCACCAAACTCGCGATCCCCCCTTGCTCTAACTGTAGCGCCACGGCCGCGCGCACCTCCGCTGGTACTGCAACCTCATCCGCGACGGGCGCAAAAAAACTTTTTAAATAAAATCCACTTCCTCCCGTTACCAAGACCCGCCGCCCCCGCGCGGCGATCGCTTCGAGCGCGGCCCGCGCGAGCGTGATATAACGAGTGATATCCATCGCCTCAGTTGAGGCCACCACATCAATTAAATGATGGGGCACGCGCGCCAATTCCACTGTCGTTGGCTTCGCCGTACCAATATCCATGTGCCGGTAAAACAACAACGAATCGCATGAAATGATTTCCGCGTTATGCTCCTCCGCCCAACGCAAAGCCACTTCGGTTTTCCCAACCGCCGTGCAACCGGTCAAAACATGAATCAATGCTTTCATGACAGTTCTAGTTCATGCATGAACCAAACCTCGGGACAAACCACCCCCGCACGTGCACGCCGCACCATGCCTGAGAAACCATGCTAATCAACGTCGCGTCCCTGCGACCAAGTCAGTCGCTTTCACCGCGAGAGCCGGTGCGATTTTTTCCCGCGCCAAGAGATTTTCTTTGATGATATTCACCAGCGCGCTACCGACGATCACTCCATCCGCGTGCGCGGCCACTTCGGCCACTTGGGCCCTCGTGCCGATACCGAAACCCACTGCTATAGGTAGCTTGGTGTGCGCACGAATCCGTACCACCGCCTCGGGGATTCCGACCGCAACTTGATCCCGCACTCCCGTCACTCCCTCCCGGGAAACGTAATAGATGAAACCCGTCGTCGCGGCCGCGATTTTTGCAATGCGAGCCTCCGGCGTCGTCGGCGCCACAATACACACCGAATCAATTCCATGCGCCCGGGCCACCGCGGTAAATTCCGCACTTTCCTCCGGCGGCAAATCCAACACCAACATTCCATCAACCCCCGCAGCTTTCGCGGCCTTCACGTAGGCCTCAATACCGTTCGAAAACACGAGATTGTAGTAAGTGTAAAATACCACGGGGACCTCGCTGAACTCTCGGATTTTTTTAACAAATTCGAAAACCCGTGCTGCGGTCATCCCCCCCTCCAGGGCGCGCTGCGCGGCGAGTTGATTGGTCAGTCCATCAGCTAGCGGATCCGAAAAAGGAACCCCCAATTCCAGCACGTCGACCCCATTTTCCAGCAGTGCCCTACACGCCGCCAACGAGGTATTGAAATCAGGATCACCCGCGCACAAATAAGCGACAAACGCCGCACGGTTTTGCTCACGGGCACGGGAAAAAGCTTGGGCAAGGCGAGACATGTGACACCCATCGCCGCAAAATCCCGCCTGCGGAGCAAAGCGAAATTTCATGAGACGCAAATTTCTTAACGAGCGCTTACTTTAACTCCACTTCGACAAAGACTGGCCGGTGATCTGAAAGCAGCGACTTAACCACTTCACATTGGATTACAGTGCAATCTGAAGGTAAAAACACAAAATCTAGCGACCGCTGAGGCATTATGGACGGAAACGTAGGCGTTAAGACGGGCTGCAACACGTAGTCTCCGTAGTCCGCCAAATGGCTAAGTAATGAGGCCGTCGCATCGTTCCCTATGCATGAGGCGTTGAAATCTCCGCAGATAATCGGTTGTACGGCCCAATTTTGTCTACGCAAGCGATGCTGATCACGCATCCACGCAAGCAACCGATCAATCTGACGTAGACGCTGCCAACGCGATCCGTAATGCAGATGCAAATTAACGATCGGTACGCGCCGACCGTGAAACTCGATTTCTCCAAATAGAAAGCCTTTCTCGCCGACTGATCCACGTCCGAAAACAACCGTCTGAGAATGACCAATCGCATGCTTAGAGAGCAACGCATTACCATAACTTAGATTCAATAAACCGGCTCTACGATTATTGATGCCAAACAGCGAGTGATCGAAGCCACCGTGTACGCGCAAATAATCAAGCTGGTCAAAATTACCGGCCCAGCGCGAACACTCGTCCACTTCCTGCAAAGCGACAATGTCCGGCACCATCCGCCGCAATAGCATAGAAATTTTGCGCAAATTTAAACGCAACTTCCGCGCCGAGGTCAGCCCTTGGAACGGATTCAAACCTCGCCCGTGAGCGATGTTGAACGTGAGTAAACGTAATCGCTGCATGAAATACGAATAAGTAGGCTCGACGGCCAATCGGAGCAAGCGACCCACGCAGATAAGAGTAAGTGCGATCGGCCTTTAAATTGCGCTTCAAGGTTATCCCAAAATACGTGGCTCAAGCAGGGCGCACAGACGGAAAAATTTCTATAAACGGCAATTGGCCACAAAATATGCGCGGCCGGCAAAATATGCGGCACGTGCGACAATATCCGAAGAGAGCTAGGACTCAAAATTAAGGATACTTTGCGCACATCACTCACACCGATCCTTACCGCCTGCCTTCAATCACATCCACCCGTATGAAAAATTTTAAATTCATCCCTCTACTAATCGTCACAGCTAGTTTCTGCGCCTATGGTGCAGACGCCGCCAATAACTGGGTCGATCAATGCGCCAAATGTCACGGCGACAATGGGAAAGGTGAAACGAAAATGGGCCGAAAACTCAGCATTGCAGATCTCTCGGACGCCAAAGTGCAAGCCAAGTTCACCGATGAAGAAGCCTTTAAAGCGATGAAATCAGGACTTACCGACTCAAGCGGGAAAACCACGATGAAAGCCATAGAAAATTTATCCGATGACGACATGAAGGCACTCATTCCATTCGTACGTACCCTAAAGAAATAATTATATATTTAGAAGATTAGCTAAGTATCCAGCGGCATAAGCACCATGGAAAAATCGGGATCATCTGATGGGATAAAATATGGGGCCCTGACCAATTACTGGCTGAGTGGTCTTACAGTCGGATTTCTAGGTTTAGCTATTTTTTTTGTGATTTCCTCGAAAAAAAAGTCAGTCTCTCAGCCGAATATAGCATTAGTTGATAAAAAGTTTCTGGAAACTACACCCTGGCGACAAACCTATGCTGATTTAGTGAAAGCCAAAGAGGACTTATCCGACTATGACTGCTACGGCTGTCATGATAAAGCTAAACCTCCTCTCATCCGCTTTGACTCCAATCAGAAGCTAATAATCCCCAAAGAACACGCAAATATCCAGATGGCTCACGGGGCTCATGAGCGAAACAATTTATGTTATAACTGCCATAACGAACAAAACTTACTCACCCTTCAGGTTAGAGACGAGCGTAATATAAAATTTGATAATATTCCTCAGTTATGCGGTAGCTGCCACGGCCCAACCTATAGAGATTGGGATGCTGGCGCCCATGGCAGAACGAGCGGTTATTGGGACCGTTCTTTGGGTAATAGCACCCGATTAAGTTGTGCGAATTGCCACAATCCTCACGCCCCACACATCCCCACTCGCGAACCTGCACCTGGGCCCCATTCACTCCATCAAGACTCTACGCACCACGAAAGAGCTGAAGCCTTACACTAAAATGAATTCTTCACCCTCTTACACCGACAAAACCTCTGATGCTGCCATGTCTCGCCGCAGTTTCTTAAGGGGATGCGCCGCTTTTGGCGGAGTTTCAGCCCTAGCCGCAAGCTTAGCGCCTCTACGCGAACTCAGTGATTACACCAACACAGAACAGTTCCTTCAAAAATATTACAAAGAACTGACCCCTAGCGATATGACTAAGGTCATAGCTCGAATTGAGGGCGAAGTAGAGCGCCAATATGGTATTAGACCTCACGTGCGCGACCTTAAGCCCATGGACGGTGTTGAATTCGTTTACGCCTTAAATCTAACTCGCTGCATTGGCTGCCGAAAATGTGTCCATGCCTGCGTCAAAGAAAACAATCAATCGGGCAGCCCCGAAATCCAATATATCCGTGTCCTAAAAATGCCTCACGGTTCAATGGACGTAGAAAAAGGAAACCACAATTATGATGACAAACAAGTTCCAGAGAAGGGCTTTTTTTACATGCCCATCCAGTGTCAACAGTGCAAAAATCCACCCTGCGTAAAAGTCTGCCCAGTTAATGCCACCTGGCAAGAGAAGGACGGAATTACAGTTATTGATTACGATTGGTGCATCGGCTGTCGCTATTGCGAAGCCGCCTGCCCTTACTGGGCACGTCGTTTTAACTTTACCAAACCTGATATTCCTAAAGTGCGCCTGAACCCTGATATGGCTTATCTCGGCAATAGGCCGCGCAAGCAGGGCGTAATGGAGAAATGTCACTTCTGTATTCAAAGAACACGCGTTGGAAAATATCCCGCGTGCCTTGAAGTCTGCCCTGTCGGAGCTCGTAAATTCGGTAATATCTTAGATCCCGAAAGTGAAATCTCGTACATTCTACGTGAGAAACGAGTCTTTATTCAATTAAAAGAGGAAATAGGAACATCACCTCGTTTTTTCTACTATTTCGATAAATGATCTCAGCCTTACACAATTATTTTGTTTTTTTGAAAAGGTGCGGCCGCGTCGCACTTATTGGTGATTGGCGTTATTATGCTTGGATGGGTGCCCTCACAGTCGTTTGCCTCTTTGGCCTGAATGCATATGCTAAGCAGTTAGTCAATGGACTGATTATAACAGGCATGAGCGATGAAGTATCTTGGGGAGTATATATCGCAAATTTTACTTTCTTAGTGGGGGTTGCAGCAGCTGCAGTCATGATGGTAATACCAGTTTATATCTATGATAACAAAGAATTACATGATCTTGTAATTTTCGGAGAATTGCTCGCCGTTGCTGCGATTATTATGTGCTTAGCGTTTGTCACCGTAGACCTAGGACGGCCTGACCGTTTTTGGCATTTAATCCCTGGGATTGGTCAAATGAATTTCCCAAGCTCAATGCTCAGCTGGGACGTATT
>Ga0136642_1000192_pt1 | contig 36149 bp, 22 predicted proteins | sample LowCatLa1302831Y_FD_115313 | JGI IMG/M metagenome (GOLD analysis project Ga0136642, IMG submission 115313) | Freshwater microbial communities from Lower Cathedral Lake, Yosemite National Park, California, USA - 13028-31Y | ecosystem: Environmental > Aquatic > Freshwater > Lake ... | reverse complement strand
TTTAGTCCATTCAGCGATATTATCTTGATTCAAGATAAAGCCCTGTGCGTCAACTGTACCATTCCATTCGGCAGTTTTTGTACCCCGAACAGTGATTCTATTTTGACGTAAACCTGTCACTAAGTTGTAAATAATGTCATTGAATAATGTCACGTTATCAAATACAATACCGTGTTCAATATTACTGATGTTGAATGTACCGTATCCGATGGTATCACCAGATGCCAATGGTTGAGCAGAGAATAATGTACCGTCGCGGACAATGGCTAAATCACTTGCTTGGATTGGATACAAGTTTTGATTTAGAATAAAGTTCTGTCTTTGCAATGTCAGAGGTTGAACAATATTACTATCTTTATTGATAGTTAGTAAAGTAGCAGCTGGGTTAATCGTAGTAATGCTACCGATATCCCAGCCTGTTTGAGCCCAATATAAAAATTCAGCAACCATTTGGCGCCAGTTGATTGTTAACTCAGATTCAAGTTGATCAAATACTGCACCCTGACTCTCTAAGAATTTGCCGTAGCTTTCTAAGAACTGACTTAGTTCCTGTGCTGAATAAAATTCAGTACCGTATGGTATTAATACTTCTTCATCATAATATGAGTTGGCTACTTGTACACTTAACTTTTCAACAGTTATAGTAGAAGAGTTTCCGTTAATCTTCGGGCGAAGAGTTCTGAAATACGCATTAGTCTGTGAGTTACCGTATACTGTGTACCCATTTGCACTGATTTGCACGACAACACCGCTATATATAATTCGGCTAAACGGTTGATTTTCATACAATAATACAGAATAGCTCTCATCCGGGATTAGCAATGAACTACTCTTGCTGTTAGGTGTACCCTTTTCAACGTAGAATTTCAATAGATTCTTGTCACTGAAGCCGGCGACTCGGTACACTAATCTAACATCAAGATTGTCTAAAACGTCAGTCAGACTTTGTGTGGCATCGATACCAACTTGTTTTTCATAGTCAACTATCCAGTTTAAATAACTGGTCTTTGGTGTACCTGATCCGTATATGTCAATGTTATTGATTACAAGATGGCTTCTATCATTAACTAGATATTGATTAAATTCTGTATTATATTTGTAATTGTCTAGGTCTACTGCCAAGTTAAAGAATTCAGCCGGCTTAGTCAACGCCAATATTCTCATCAAGTCGAATGGCCATGTGCTACTGCGTCTATAACTAAACTCTGCCGGGCCTACATCACCGACTTTCCAGTCGTGATTAAACGTTTGATTGTTATAATTACCGACTAATGATATGAACGGTGATACTAGATTACCTTGACTATCAACCGGTAATACTGCTAACAATTGGGGTCTGATTGCCTGAGTAATAACAATCGGATTACCGTTGTTCCAATTAATACCCTGTGCTAAATCATCCCACAATACTAAGTTATCACTAGTATATGGTGCTACGCCGTAACGTGCTGGCCACCATGATGGTTGTTCACTAAAGCCCAACATTTCCCACGGCGTGGTTTCAGGGGTACTTGTGTCATAGAAATACTCATATGCACCTCTCCAGTACCCCGGTTGAATAGGAGCCTTGTCAATCTTGTTGCCGCTATTCGCATAATTAAATGTGTACTCATCAGCCGCACTATAGAATTGCTTTTTATAATCAATTCTATTTTGACCCACCCAGTTCAAGAAACTAGTTGAGTATATATTTAAAATCTCATCATATGAGTAATCTGTATCTCTAAAGAAACCGGGCATCACTTCATATTCCTTAATAGGAATGGTTGCGCTGATTTTTAAATTGTTATAGATACGCTTTTCGAATTCCAACAACACTTGGTCTCTAAAATCAACTAGTTGATTTGTAGTAGGGTTATATGCACCGTATAATTTATTAAATGATCCATCATGTCCAAGAATAAAGTATGTTGGCTGTGTATAGTTGCTATCTAGCATGACAGTAGGCGTAGTAGCAGAATACAAACCTAGCTTAGTAGGAGTGTTTGGCACATAGCTACCGTATGTCTGATTATATTCACCGATAGTAATCTGATCGCCCGGTAACAAGGCCATAGTAATTGTTAATGCAGGACTATCAACACTAACCACATAATCATTGGTGCGAGTTAGCTGTGTGACCTGAGTTAAGCCGCTCGTAGTACGTGTCAAGTAAACTAGTAAACCGTAGTAGTTTGCGGCAGTGAAATCATATATTCTACTTAGCGGGTATATACTTACTGCCAATGAGTTAGCGAAAGTATATGTGTTGGTAATGTATGCCGCCTTAGTAGGTAACATATCACTCCAGAAGAATGAATTGCTATCTGTCTTTGCCGCCGTGATCTGATCCAATGCAGTATCTAACATGCTTGCAGGAGTTTGATACACTGAGAATTCAGTATTATTAACGGTGTCAACTAATAATGTCTTAAAGGTGACATATTCTCTACCATTGAACAATAATGCATCAAATAAGTTGTGATTTTGCTTGCGTAAAAATACACCCGGTAGCACAAGTGATGCACTATTTTGAATGATCTTGTTACCGTAAGGTACTAAGTTACCCAAGTCTCTGTAGTTATTGGCACCGAATACAGGACCAGTTGTTGTGGGGCAGTTAGTAAACATACTACGATATTGACCGCGAATATCACCGACGTTAACTGTGGTCACGTCTGCGTTCAGTGGGTTATTATTCAAGTTAGCAGGGATGCTATAATACGCAACCTTACTAGCCTGATCACTAAGTAATAAAATTTGCACGACCGTATCAACACTAGTGACCGGTAAGATGAACGTAACCGTTGTGCTATCAGCAGTAACAACAGTGGTGTATGAAGCAATATCTTGTAGCTGATTATTAACCAACAACTGAATAGGAGCCCAAACACTAGTGCTAGTCATTGCAACATCACATATGAAAGTTGAGGTTGGGTTTGCAGCGGTATAAGGGAATTCAAATACTTGATACTGAATACTCGGTGCAATCGCTGTTTGCCAGCCCAACTCACGCACGTATGTAGCCGTACTAGTATAGTTGTAGACATAACCGGTGTTTACTTTTTGTGTGATCGGGGCAAGACCACTCACGTAATCGAAGGTATCATTATTCAATGATACATCAAAGCTAATGTCACCTACGTTGTTAACTGAACTATATCGAATCGGGAAACCCAACACAGTGTCGGATAATCCGGTTCCTGCACCGTATTTGAACAGAGCAGTACCCGTGAAGGATGTGCCGGTGTACACCGATGCATCACCGAAGCTAATACCGTTATGATCAAAAATATCAAATAACGGTGTCTGATTAACAGTGCTTTTTTGCTGAGCCTCAACCCAATTAGATCCGGTATAATAAAAGTCTTTACCTTTATAATTATAACCGCGATATGCAACTGTCTGTTCGTCAGCTAATACAATACCGTCACTCGCTTCAGTAAGAGTTAATACAGGTGTTGCCGAGTTAGACACCGTAGAGAAACGAGATACGTAGATTTTATTTTTTACTGCACTATTGAAATCCGCAGCGAACACCACCCTAGCACCATCGAATAATGCGTAATTATCATTAGTCGTGTCAGTTGCTATTAGCGATGCTGAAGTAGCTGATGTGAAAGTTTTCTCATTATTCCATGTAACCGTTAGAACAGTAGTTACCGTTCCGGTGATTGCAGAGATGTATGAGTTTCTAGGCAGCACATTAGTTGTATCAGCTATATACTGTCCAACTTGAAAACTACCCGTTATATCGGTAGACGGAATAGTAACTGTTGTACTGAATGGTACGACAATTACAGTCATTGACCCTGTAGCAGGCGTAAGCTGAAACTCAGCGCCGTCGAGTGCAGTAGATATAGTAAATGTAGTTAGGCTAAGAATTTTACTAATATAGTAAATGGTAGTAGCAGGAGGAATAATTGTACTTGCCGTTACGCCGCCGAATACCGTACCTGTAAAGGTAACCCGGTCATTGATATGAAAGCCGACGGTTGATGAAACCGTAATTTCATTATCAACTGTTGCAGTAGCCGATGCAAGCACGGTGATAGGGCCGGAAATTCCGACAATAGAAGCCGTGTACCCGGTATATACTTGTACGTCAGGGTAGTAGTTCTGTTGACCAGCGACATGCGAGAATGCATCAACTGTTCTGAAGTCAATAAAGTCAACCGGCTGTTTACCCACCACACCGGAATCAAACATTCTTAGGTTAGGATAAAATTCGATAATCGGTCGCTTAGCTTTGTATGCTGCATTAGTGTATATCGTAGCCAATGCAGGATTGTTATTATAGGTAGCAGTCGCATTGATAACATCAATGTGAAACCATCGATTACTTCTAGACCATGCATTTTTGTTGATGGCATTTCTAGCAACAGTAATGTAATCAGGTGTTACCGGAATATACAAGCTACTGTCAAAGTTACCGATATCATACGCAGTCGTGTCATACGGAATGTATGTGCCGGCTGTGAATAATTCAGGTGCGACTAAATCAGAGACCGGAATCAATTCAATAGCAGTACCTACACCTTCGACGTAGTACGGAATGTTCTGGTAGCTGGCAGGATAAATATCACCTGATAGTATGATCTTTAAACCGTTAGTAAACACCACCCCGTTCGTTGCAGTATATTGCTTTTTACCCAAGATGTCAGTGATGACATCAATTGTATATGTTGCATTACTATCAATTAGTTTCAATACACCTACTTTATTACCAGATGTTCCGTCTTGATAGTATAATGTATCAAGTAATGAACTTAGATATGGGATTAAGGAGATCGTACCTGCTATATTTCTATAGAAGTTGCGAGAAATCCACTCTGTACCAAACATTGCAGTAATTTTCTGATTAGTCGGGATAGGTGCATATTCCACTAATTTGATAGACTGGGATGATGCTTCACCTACGTAGGTGATTTGATAAAAGGTTGCGCTAACATCAGTATAGTAGCCGCCTTCATAATTACCAAAGCCGTCTACCAGCGCAGGATCAACTTGATCATAGGTTGTTGTATCATAGAATGATGAAATGAATCCCTGTTCACTATCGACGCCGGTATCATAAAACATCAGAGTTAAACCATTAAGTGCAGTAATACCGTCGATACTTACTAAGTCACTCAATAACATACCGTTGACTTGATCATACGGTAACGTACTTACAACATCTACTAAGTTGTTACCAGGAAAGTTAAACTCAGATTGTGCATTCTTGCTAGGTACAGTAAACGTGACGATACCCGTAGTAGCACCGTTATTAACAACACCCAATACATCTCTAGTTTGCAAATTGGGTTGTGTTGGGCTATATCCAGTGACACCCGGCATGCCTTGAATCCAAAACTGGGTCGCTTGATTTACGGCAAACGTGTATGTACCACCACGTAGCAATGTAATCGTAGGATTAGTAGAACTTGATGCCTGATTAATAGCGGAGATATTGTATCCGTTGGTTTCGTCAGTAACAATATAATCAAGTGCATTGAATACTACATTAGAGGTTACTTGAACTTGATCAGGACCCTCTGGTATCCAATAGTATTGATTAAAATTGATAATTTTATCTAACTGCGTGAACGAATCCCATGAGTAGAATTGGCTGTTGAACAATCTATTATTGTTATCAGTAATACCACCTTCTAATTTCAGTGCATCAATTATACCGGGATAGCTAATGAAATCTTGCGCAACAGGTGAGTCTTTATTCAAGAACACTACACCCGGATCTAGTTGATAATCAGTACGCACTTTTGTAGGTTCAACTACGTAGTTGTTTGTGGCGTTAATGCCATACCCCAACGTGCTACCAATATAGCCTTCAATCTTTTCTAAATTTGGCTGTGCAACAACTTGATCTAATGTTGCCTTTAAAAACTGCGTGTTCGTAGTAGTTTTAAAGATTTCCGGTAAAAAATTTAATGTTCTAATTCTAGTTGCCATTGTTTCTCTCTATCTTATATAGTACTTATCTTATCTGTAATTCGACGGGAGTTAATGCCGCGATTACAACCACATCATTAGCGGTTGCTGCATTAGCAAAAATTTCATAAGGTGATGATCTGATTTCATATAAATCACCAAAGGACATAGTAGGATCATTAGGTACAAGTACCACCGAACTAACTAATGTGCCGATCTGTGCATGTAAATATGCACTTAGTTCAGAGAAATAGAAAGTATCACCAAAATTCCAATTGTTAATATCAAAATACGTATTCATGGCTGTTAATGTTGCGCTACGAATAACACTATCACTCGCATTGGTGGACGACGATTTGATAACCTTAATTGTTGCACGTAATGCTGGGTCAGCCTTTGCACCAAATAATGGCTTAAAGACAACACTGTTTAAAATAACACTATCACTCAGCATCTTGTAATCTTGTATTTTACCGTATGCCTGATTCAACTCGTTGATAGTAGGTATATTAGGAGCAACTATTGTATTTGTGGTATCCTGAATCCATTTTTGATACGCAGTATAGTATGCCTGTGTTACTACATACAAGTCAATAATGTTTGTAGTTGCCGGGTCAATTCGAGTTGTATTGTTTGAATTGTGCCTATACTGGAACGCCAAGCCTTGTCGACCAGCTTGCATTGAATATTGAGGCTGGGTTATCAAATTATAGAACGGAGTAAGAACTGCTGCATCTTGTATAGTAGTGTAGAAAATGTTTTCAGTGTATGCGTAGAAAATCTGACCCATAGGGTATTCATATTTGACAACATCAATTTGTGTCTTGTTCGGATATTGATACACCACTGTCGAAGTCGGAATAATCTGATAACGTGACAAGTTAATTGCATCTTCAATTAACTCAAAGAACACATAGACACCGATATTAGTATTACCAGTAACATACCCCGTGACTACACCGAAAAAATCAGGATTAGAAACGATTGTGCGATTATTTACATCAATACTTGCAATCTCTACTTCATAGTCGTTAGCGTAACCATCAGATGATACCGGTTGTGCAACAATACTGGTGACCACATCTTTGGATAGCGGATTATTTGACGTAGGTTGTGTATTGGTGGCCAACACGTTGACGAAATCTTGTAAAATCTTACCAGAGAACGGATCATATACTAACTTAGCTGTCTCAAACGAGAACCTAGTGTCCGCAACACTACCAAAATAATATGCAAGGGAACAGTAGGTCACTGAGTATACGTTATTGCCCTTGCTCTCTAAATTTACAAAATAGCCGGGGGCATTAAATGCACCGATACTCCATCTATCCTGTGCAATAGTCAACGAGTTATTAAACAGTAATGAAAAACTTTGTTGAAGTTCCATACGGATAATACACTCTTGAATTACGGAATTAGGAAGTGCATTATCAAATGCAGGTAGCACAGTGGTTATGACTGCTGTAGCAGGTATAAATCCGTTTACCGTGATAGGGCCGGTGCCGTTTGCGAACGCACCTTCACCGTTATTATATCCGTCGCCGATAACATTTAATATAGTTGTCCAGATATAAGTAATACCGGACGGGCCGGCAATACCGGCCACTAATCGATTAGATTTATCAAAGTAATAACCAGCCGGGGCATCAAATTTGACCAATGCACCCTTAGTCACATACTTCATATTATGCGTTGAATATGTACCAACCGGAATAGAAACCTTTGCACTACCATTTAAGTTATAGAAATATCCAGTGGTGCTATTTGCATCAACGGTAGAAGTATCCCAATACACCGTGCCGTCACCTGATGTTGTGCTAACATCATATCGGGCATAGGTTTGATTATAATATTGTGTTGCTCTGTTAGCTGCTAAGATAGATGCCAAAGTATCAGTCAAGAAAGTAATGATGTTACCTGAGCTAGTGATAGTAAGAGGTACGCTACCGTTATTGCTGTCTTGATACATCGCACCATCATTTGCAAATGAGTTAGTGCTAGAGTATTTTCCAGTAGGATCTAGTAAGTCTAAGTTTCTTGCCACACCAACTGAACTGCGATTGATCGCCTTACTCTTAATAATTGAACTATACAATGTGTACGGGAAGTTATTATAATCTTCACCGTTAACCATACGATTCTGTGTATAATATCGAGTGGGCGCACGTTGCTTAATATTAGCTAGTGTTTCTCTTGACTGTGCATTCGTTACCGGTACTTGCAATTCTAGCCCAATAGTAAGAACTTCAGTTCTGCCTAGGCGACTGATATACGGAATTGAAATAGTAATCCCTTGCATCTCACTGGGTGATATTTCATATGTTAGTGCATTCCCTGAACGTACATATGAGCGATAGCTACCAACCGGGATTTCGGAAAACACGCCGTCGCCAAATACATAACTCACTTGGTCATTGAAGCGTGATGCAATTGAGAAGATTCTACGTATACTAGATTCAGTTTGTAGATATGCATCTGCATAAACATTTTCAACTTGCTTCCATAATGAAGGGGCCCCGTTTGATGCGCTAAGCTGATATAACCAAGTATCAGTATTGTTGATGCCTTGAATATCAATGTCAACTACTTGATTGGCAATTTGTTGCGCTAAGTTAAAATCATAGTGCTTCAACTGCCCTTGTTTAAAGTAAAAGAAAAATCCTGTATTTGGACTACCGTATCCTAGCTTATCGTTACGATAGAGCATATTGAATACGTTTGTCGGGCCAGGTGGCATCTCATATAGATAATCAGTACCGACACTGGTTACACTAACTAGTTCAAAGTTCATGGTGTTGCCGTCAATCGATGATGAAAACGGCACAACAGGGCTAGTATTAGTAGGAGTATTAATTGCATACTCGTCCGTCTTGATACCTAATAATTGCGCAGAGTTACCCGGAACACCCACACGTTGGGTATTAATCAACGATGCATTGACAATAGTGTTGTACTGCTCTAACCATGCAGGGTTGGCCGGGTCATTCCAAAGTACCGGTAGATTTGATAGATTAAAACCGTTCAAGTCAGTAATGTTCTGTGATGTTTGGATACTCGTCACCTTAAGATACCCCTGACCTGCTAAGTTACGCTTTGGGGTATAGCTAACTAGGTTAGCTAATTTAACGACAGAATCCCGGCGTTCAGCAGTATCAATAAAGTTTTCACGTGTATTCAAGTCATTGCGAAACGCCAAGCCTTGTCCCATGAAGGCCATGACGTCCAAGAGTGCAGTAAACTCAGAACTTTCTATGTAGTCATTAAACGTTTCTGGATAGTAAACACGCAGGTAATCGATGAAACTCTTGCGCAGTGTTTCATAATCGTAACTGCGAAAATCGGCTTCGCGGAATGTTTGATATATCGCCTTCCAATCGTTGATTCCGAAAAGGGCGCTTTGTCTACTGCTTGTGGCCATGATAGTATTCTCTTATAATAAGAGTATTTATCTTACCTAAAAAGTGCTATTTTATTGAATAGCAGCAGTATTTGTAGCGTTGTTGAAAAACACAGTAAGTAACTGCGCGTTATTGAATGGTGCAATCGCTAGTTCGACTTCCAGAAGAATTCCATTTTCTTGTGGATATGCATTAACTGCATTTACAATTAGGCGCGGATCTTGACTTGCTACTCGCTTGATTTCAGTTTGTAGTTGAAACTGCACATCAACAGTATTGGGTTCAAATACGAATGACCAGAGAGTGGTCCCGTAACCCGGGTTACCGACTTTTTGACCTTTAGGAATGTTTAATGCATTAACGAAGTCTTGTATCACAAGTTGTTCATCCACTAATCTAAACTTTTTACCGAATATGATCGGAGCAGTTGTACTGCCTGTACCACCATCAATGCCGGTATTTAGGTCAGTGGAGCGCGGCTTGTTTGCATTAATTGTTGAGAAACCGATGTATGCTGGCATGATGTATTTATACTAGGCTAATTATGATGCTGCCGCTGTTGCTGCCTTGAATTCATCATATGCAACTGAATATCTTGCATATGCAGCATCCATCTTCGCCTTTATTATGGCCAACTGCGGGTCGCCGGCTGGTAGTACGTTCTCTGCGTTTTTAAATGCAGTTTGTGCATCAATTAAGGTGCGCTCTGTCGCCGATCGGTGGTCAAGCGCAGTAACTGCTTTCCGTATTAATGCATTTCGCGCATCCATTTCAGCTATTGCAGGTGACGTTCCGAATGTCGCAGGGTTACCTGAAAAGTTAGGGGCAGCTATCTTAGAACTACCGAACACTGATGATAGTTGTGAAGCGATTTCTCCCCTATCAGTAGTATTCAATGCTACTACTGGAAGTTTAATGGGAACAGAGCCACCTGAACTCAAAGAAGATATTGCTGCCTGCATCTGTGCGGCTGCTGCGGGTGATAGCCCAGTAGATGCAAGTGAAGATAGAGTAGCAGTTCCGCCCGCGAGTTTACCAAGTAGTCCGGACGCTGCTCCTGCTATCCCGGTGGCTGCGCCAGCTAACCCTGCGACGGCGCCTAATCCGGGAATTGACCCGGCTAGCCTGCCCGCAGATCCAATGGCGCCTCCTACTGCAGCCAGCCCATTAGAGACTGCACTAGTTGCACTACCTATTAAATTAGAGATAGATGCCGTTCCCGGAATACTATTAATTGCTCCGGTGGCATTATTCACAACTGATGCGATTGCACCGGCACCGCCGGGGATAGCAGATAACCCAGTTGAGACTGACGCAACCGATGAGGTCACCACTGATGTAGCTGAATCTAATAAACTTGCCATGATATTCCTTATCCGTTACCTAATATTTTATTAGCAGTTTGTTGTGCGGCAGTCATACCCTGAGTTATATTACTAATGCCAGGAGATGGAGCTGACGCTGCTGCCCCGTACGCGGCACCGGCAGCTGCGGTAAGCGCGCCTGCAGTTAAGTTACCTGATAGTAACGGGTTTGGTGGGTATGCAGCCAAGTCACTTGCGGCGGCTGCAACATCTACTGGGTTAGTAGGGTATGCTGAAGTTTCATCGACCCCCGCCGAGTCTGCTGCATTCTTTGCTGCAATTGCAGTTAGGTTTTGGGGGACGCCGGGTTTACCAAGTGCCTTAAATGCTGATGTGACTGCACTAAATGCTCCGGCGGCAACACCTTGAGCAGAAGTGATTGCTCCTGATAGACCGCCCGCAATAGATGACAGCCCGCCCGTAACTGAACCTGCCAGTTTAGACGCGAATGCTCCGGCTGACAATGCATTCGGGAGTGATCCGAGCAGTCCTGATGCTGCACCCAGTGCAGTACTCGCACCGGGGATTACACCTAAGGCCGCACCGGTGCCTGCGATTGCACCTAGAGCGGCGACCGGGCCGGCGATAGCTCCTGCTAGTATCGGGCCCGCTATTGAGTTCGATGACATGTTGCCGGTAATTGCCCCGGATGCTTCAAGTGCCGACTGTGATGATTTTAGATTACTAACGACTGCACTTACCTGTGCACCCGGATTATTTACAAGTGCAGTTAGATTTGATATACCGTCTTTACCAGTGAACATGTTAGGACTTAATGCTTGATCGATTGTTTTGCCACCCGATATCAGCGCTGATATCAGCGGTGCTGCACCGGGCTTCAAATATCCAGCTGAGCACATATTTTCAGCCGATGCTGCAAAAGCGCCAATAGATGCTACCGGGCCTGCTGCTGTGTTAACGACGCCGGCGCCAAGCTGCACCGCAGCCGCTGCCGGCCCCGATGCAGCTAACGTCGATACTTGACCAACTAATGCAGCGGTAGTGTTCTTGTCGAGTGCTGCACTTACTGCCGAAGTGGGAGGTACAGTGGCTGCTACTGCTGCTGTTACCGGGTTGACCGGTGTCGGTGCGGTCGCATTTGCGGCGGCTACTGCCGGCGTCGGTGCGGCCGGCAAGTTGCTACTTGCATTAACACTTACTTTTACATCAACCCCTTGTCCTGCACTTGCCCATGGTGCGTGAGCGGGTGCGCGTGATACTATGCTTTGTAGCTTGCCAGGGGCCGCAGCAAATCCAACCACACTGTCAAATAATGTGTCAGTGTGTGCTACTCTAGCAATAGCAGGAACAGTAGAAGGGACTAAAGAGGTTGACCCTGTGTTCAAATTAACTACGCTACCGTTAATATATGTTGTGCTTCCGCTAGCATACGAAGCCTCTCCACCGGATGACATACTCATGCCTGAATCTACTTTTACGGTGTAGGTTGCGGCTGCATACATGTTGAAGTTTGAACCTACTTTAATCTTAGTATCAGCAGCAGATTCTATATTGATAGAGTCGGCCGATATATTTAATGCCTTCGCTGCATTGATATTTACGTTGTTATCAGCATGAAGATTCAAATCACCCTGCGTTCTAATGTTGACACTATTTGTGGCATACATATCGATGGTACCTTCTTTACCCAATTCAATCCAACTCTGTCCGTTAGCATGAATAATATGTAGACATTGTCCATCATCACTCATTAAAATTTGGTGGCCGGCTGAAGTACGTAGTCGCACTAATTGATCACGACCTAATATGTCTCCGTCATCCATAACGAAAGTATGACCTGATCGTCTTGCGACAACTTTTAATTTTGCAGAATCTTTGATATTAAGATTACTTGCAATCGTTTGGTCGTCGAATCCACCTTCATAAATTGGTCGACCGGGAGTGCTTACCCCGTAACCTACACGTGAGGGTGATTCTCTTTGTGCTGACGAACTGATCGCCCCTCTAATCGGATCTCTCAGCAGACCTTGCTGACTTAATATGCCGGCTGCATAACTATGCACTGGTTTAGCTTCATTTAAGAAGTTGCCGCCGTTTGAGATTCCAGTATTATTCGAATTGATGTTAGTAACGGGTAGTCTAGTCGCACCACCATAACTATTTGCTTCGCCTTCATTGGTGACAACATTAGTACTTGAGCCGATAGCAGGTACCATATGCAGTGCTTCGGGTTCAGGAACACAACCGATATAAAAGCCGGACCCTGCATTCATATCACCGTTAATGAAAATACAAATGACTGTCGTACCGATATCAGGTGGACTATTCCATACACCATATGATCCGGAATTAGTTAAGAAGTCGCCGTAACCAGTTCCGGGGCCTGACGGGTCAGTTCTACCGTAAAACGGACTCATATATTTTACAGTGATCCAGCTACTACTATCTGTGGGATCACCACCAAAGTCAGATACATAAACACTGATTCTACCGGAACGAGTCGGATCAATATTACTCTTCACAATCGCAAGTATAGGTACAGTGCGTATGTTTGCTCCGCCCGCGTCCGGTCTACTCGCACGAGTAGAGCCAGTGGGTTTAAATATTTCATTAGCCATTATTATTCCTCATTAGCCTTCTCTACCGCCTGCTGCTGCACTTGCACTACTCAATCGTGCTAATCGTGCTGTTTCCGCTTTGTCATAACTACCATCATCATCTGCTACCGCTTGATTAACTGATATCGGATTCTGCGGGTAGACCGCCAGGTCACTTGCGGCTGCTGCTACTTCTGCTAAGTTCGGCGGATATACCGCAAGATCACTTGCCGGTGTCACCGGGTTTGGTGGATAAACTGATAACTCACTCTCTAGTATCTGCGGGTTGACCGGGTATGCTTCAGCATCACTCAACTCAGCCTTTTCTCTAGCAAGTACATCGACCGGGTTCGGAGGATATGCTTCGTTATCACTTGCTGCTGCTGCTTCTCTTGCGCCGGCGGCTAGTGGATTTTCAGGATACACTGATAAGTCGCTTTGTATCGCGGCCTCTCTAGCTGCCGGATCATTCGAATCTTCCGGTTCATCGGGGAAGTTATTAATTTTGCAATCTAACTCTTGTGTGAACTTACCTTTACTGAATGTACTACGAACAGATAGCAAATGATAGCTTATCCCTTTTATATTCTTAGTGATACTCTTGGGATATTTCCAGAATAGAATCGAATCATTTATACTCAATAGACCTGAAGTAAGATCATAGTCCTGCGCTTCTTTAAAATTTATTTCAATGAATACTTGCCCACCGTTCGCATTGATAGTAAAACCATCTGTTCCGTAAAATTTATTGTATACGGTACTGAGCGCGCCCTCTGCATCTTGTACCAAATAGTCAGGATCACCCAAAATAGTGAGCTTTGCTTGCGCAAAATCAGTGGGTGAGTACAGAGTCGCCACGTATGAGTTTTCTGCTGCAAGGCGTTGATTAAGACCACCCAATTTAGGAGCATCGGGTTGTTTTCCGACCGAACCGGGTATATCGGCGCCAAAGCCCTGTGATTGGTCTGATCCACTAGCAGAGACCAATGCATTAAAATAAGTATTATCTAGCGACTGCTCATAGTTTATGATTTCAGAATTCTTTCCGGTGAGCCAATAGTCATATCTTTTATGCGGGCCGTAGTATGATGTTGATGATCCGGTGTATGCACTAACTGTGGCCGGCGTATCATACGGTTGTATAACATATTTGATATTATACGCATAGTCACCCACAACAGGGTCCCATCCTAGACATGTTACTACTGTACTCAAGTTATACCACTTAACCGGGTCAGGTTTCTTGTTAGATTCTTTGTCTGCATCAGCCGTGCCGTCTTTAGTGCCGGCCGGAGCTGGCTCCAATGCATTGTTAAACATAACTGTTAGTGCATCACCCAGGTATGAACTATTTGTTATGATGATCTGAATAGCTTGTATAATAGCAGTATCATTCTTAAAGGTTAATGATCGTTGTGTTGCATTAGGTATAGTGGTTACTTCAACTGCCGGGGTTGATTCAATAATTGTCTTTGCTAAGCTCATGGGCCAAGTAGACTTATCATTATCGTTTACAATTCTAGCATTCTTTATACTATCTGATGGGCCAATAAATTCAAGCGAATATGTATTCGCAATTGCTACCTTTTTGCTACCAGATTGATTAGCTTCTTTTGCATAGTTCAACTGATCGGCATTTAGCTTATCTAACAAACCAATAACACCCGGTGACCGAGGTTTGCCGTTACCACCCAATGCTTCTTCGACGGTAGTAGCAACGATGTTTGTACTATGATCTAGTCTGCCCTTCTTGATACCGTACCCGATATAAGGTGCTGTCACTGCTGCCTTCACTTGATATACCGTTGCTTTACCGTCAATCTTGAAATTCATCTTAGTAATACAAATATCGTAAAAGCGTTCAAATACCCCACCTGATTGCGGATTGAAGGTATCTGTTGCGAAAATATCTGACCCTGTAACCACATTGCCGTCTCTATCATATCCCTGAAAGCGGATACCTAACACAAAGAACTGTCGCAATGAGTTGTTCACGTCAGTCATATTGGGTAACTTACTTGACGCCTTGATTGCATCGCCGGCTTTCTTTAAGTGAGATATAAATGAGAACCCGTACGGTTCATAAATATTGAATGACATTTCAGTAATGTTAGAAGCTGTTTGTGTCGCTGTACCGCTTAATTCAGCTTTAATCTTCAAATCATCAATATAGTAATCTAACTCGAACCCCGGGGCGCGAGTATTAGCAGTATTGTTCACCCCACCACTTTGCGCAACTACATATGCTTCTAGACCGGTTGATCCGTTGGGACCTGCTGTTCTGATACTTTTTCTACCTGATTCATTAAATGCAGAATATGCATCAGGTGAAATCATATACAGTGTCAATTGATAGGTGTAACTAGAAAAGTTACCCAATGGGTTTTGTAATCTTGCACCCGGTTTACTAGGTGCATTGGGTGTTGTTGTGTTCTGTGTTACTTGTTGACCCGGAGTTACGTTAGCTGCATTTGGGTCTTTTTGTGCGGCGAATGCTGCGGGCGCGTTGTTCGCAACACCTGTTGCAGTACCTGCTACAGTTGCACTAGGTGGAGTAGCATGGTCTGCATCTGCGGCTCCGGTTAGTTGGGCAGTTGGTGATGAGGTAGCAACAGGTGAAGTTGATGATCCTGCGGGTGCTTCAGGCTCAGGGTTTGCATTAGCAGTTATCGCAGATTGAACTGATGCCGCCACTGTAGTTACTACTCCGTTTCGAGAAGAGACCAATGCGTTCAATGTTGCGGTGATTTGATCCGTTGCAGTCGGATCTTCTGCAAAGGCAGCGGCTTTCAGCGCGATTGTTGCAACAATGGCAGCATCCCAGCCGGCACGACCATAAGTAGTATTTGCGACTATAGCGGCGCGCTCATTCGCCAATGCATCAAATTGTGCCTGAGCATTATTCGCCCTCGGATCTATCGCTGAATATTTTGAGACCATCCCGTCTTGCGCTGCGATATAAGCCGGGGCATAAGCGGATACTGCTGCTACTGCGTCTGCATAAAGACTTAGTGCTGACATGTTATAAACCCAACACTTGAATCAATACATCAGACTTGGGTAAGTAAATGCCAACACCGGTGACAAAATCAAATAGAGGATCGGCTAATCGATTAGGATTTCTACTTGCAAATATCCACCATAAGCGTGAGTCACCGTATATATCATACGCTAGTAAGTCGGGGCGCTGATCATATACCGCAGTGATTTGCCAATATATGTCTGACGGTAACTTAGGTATAGGTCTATCTACCATGACATCGAGGAACTTACCGTTAACAGTATCCGTACCGTAATACGGACTACTTGCCGGATATAGAGAATTATTAGCCATTACCAAATACCTTTTCGTATTAATTTGCCTGATGCATAATCTCTCAAGCTAAAGTTATTGCTTATGTCATTTCGAGTCACGATTGGTATCGCAGTTATCGTCAATGACATTTTAGTCGGTACGTATGTTGCACCCGACGTTGATTGCAAGCCCACCGTAGAAGTCGCATTAAAATTCGGAGGGGGTGCCTTACCACCCAAAGCGCCGAGGCCGGCGGCTACTGCGCGGACAAGTGATGCTACGTCACCAAATGGTGATTTGGGTACTTGCGGTGATGTGTTAACTCCTGCTCCCGAAGATGCCTTCCCTGCACGTATATAGTCCACATCAGTAGGCAGTGTATAATTAAATCCTGTGATAGCTAGCGGGTGTTGTTGAAATTGAAAGTCTCCCAAGCCAGTAAGAAAGCATAACGGAGGGGGTGTACCTGGCTTTGGAGTTTGATCTTGTCCATAGAACATCTTAGTTGCACTTCTGAAAAAGTGAATGACAGCTAACAAATAATTTGCTTCAAATGTGTCTTGCGCTGTGAAATCACACGTGATAGTTATCGTATCTACACTGCTGCTACCATATTGAAATATCTTATAGTTGCTATGAGTCAGTGTAGAATTGTCATAGTGTGCTGCATAAGAAACAGTGATAGACGGGGTGTACGGAAATACTACGCCGCTAGTGTTGCGTAGTGGTGCAAGGATGCCCGCCTCTGCGTCGGACCCCACGTTATAAAGATAATTAGAGCCGGGGGCTAAACTTAGTTTAACACGCCAATCATCTTTTTGTCCTAGACTAGCAAGGTCTTGTCTAGTTGCTTTTGATTGTGCAGCTTTAGTTGCACCTTGCAGCCCATTCGTCACCGGGTTAGCAGGGTATACTGCTAAATCACTCTCTAGAATTTGTGGATTGGGCGGATATGCTTCGTTATCACTTATTATTGCCCTTTCTCTCGCAAGGGTTTCTACTGGATTAGGCGGATATGCCTCTGCATCGCTTATCAGTGCCTGTTCTCTCGCAACATCTACTGGATTAGGCGGATATGCCTCTGCATCGCTTATCAGTGCCTGTTCTCTCGCAACATCTACTGGATTAGGCGGATATGCAGATAGTTCAGGGTCAGTTGTATCAACTGGGGCAGGGTTTTCAATCGGCGGGATTGAGGGTGCGGGGGTTGGGTTTGGGTTATTTGCAGGTGCAACCGGAATTGGTACGGTTGCTGGTGCTGGTGCATCGGCACGTGCAGCTATTGCTGCATCATTCGCTAGATCAGTTTGAATTGATGATAGCACAGTCGGAAGATTACCGGGAGAAGTTGTAAGGCCGCCGGTTTGAAGTTGAGAGAAAATAGATGAAACGTTGGCGGATGCATTTCCGGCTTCTGCTGCAGGTGCAGTCGTAGTAGCAGTTGCTCCGTTTGGGGCGGTTGCGGTGTATGTAATAGAGTCCGTAACTGTGTCTAAAACCGCAGTTACAACTACTCCCCTAGTAGTTGTTTCCGTTTTGGTAAATTGGGCCATATTATGTTTTTATCCTATATTAGTATTTATCGCTAATTAAAAGTGCTATTTTTACCCATACTCACCATAAAGGTTGCATTCTGTAACCCAATGTGTTATACTCTTTTAATCATATTAAAGGAAACTATGTCCCTATTACCCGCACCTAGAAAGCCTGTCAACTATTTAAATAATAAAGACATGCTCAAGGAGATTCATACAAGTAAAACTACTTACTGTAGCTTTACTGCCCCGGAATATCATCGATATGATTTCATCGTTGATATGCCACAGGCAGAGGTTGTCGATAGCCTGGCACATGCTTTGTTACCCGAATCAATTCAGTTGGCAAGGGAAACTCGTGCCCTCAGACTAGATATTGATCAGGGGCTATCTAAAGGTACAACTGATCCGATTACTATTCCGTTATCTGATTTGGTATTTCGAGTAATGACCTGGGATCACATTCCGGTCGCGCCCAAGCAACCAAGGAAGACCGTAAAGAAACGAACTGCTAAAGATATCATTGAGTTTGAAGAACCCGAATCATCTGATAACGCATTTGCCGACCTAGAAGATAATACAACTAAGGGTGAAGTCGATGATATGGTTCACGTTAAGGTCAACTTCCCTCCATTCAAGCACTTTAAACTAGACGTAGATAATGAGTGGACTTGCGTTGGGTTCTCACATTGGCATGGTGACTTGATTACAGGTACATTCACCAAAGATCGCGGAGAGATTACAAAAACGTTAGCCAAAATGTATATTATGATGTGTGAACGTTATGCCATGAAGTATAATTGGCGTGGGTACACATATAATGATGAGATGCGCAATAGTGCAATTTTACAGTTAACATATGTGGGATTGCGCTTTAATGAAGCAAAATCTGCTAACCCGTTTGCATATTATACTGCTGCCATCACTAATAGCTTTTGTCGGGTACTCAATACCGAAAAGCGAAATCAAAATATTCGTGATGATATTTTGGAGATGAATGGTCTAAATCCAAGTTGGTCGAGGCAATCAGTTAATCCATCAGCAACTTACGAAGAATAAGGTAACCTAACCGGTTGCATCCACGGGCGTTTAAGCGTATAATACATACATGGCAAATCTATTTAAAAAAGCAGCAGTCTTCACCGACTTACATATTGGACTTAAATCAAACAGCATCGTACACAATGAAGATTGTTTACAGTTCGTTGAATGGTTTATCCAAAAAGCAAAAGCAGAAAATTGCGATACTGCAATTGTATGCGGTGATTGGCATAATCACAGGGCAAGTATCAACGTACTAAGCCTTCACTATTCGATGAAGTGTTTAGAACTATTGAACAATGCTTTTAGTCAAGTATTTTTTATAACAGGCAATCATGATCTGTATTATCGTGAGAAACGTGATGTCCATAGCGTAGCATGGGCCGGTTACTTACCTAATGTCACTGTGGTCAATGACATACTAAGCGAGGGCGATGTTACATTCTGCCCTTGGTTAGTAGGTGATGACCTTGCTACAGTTAAGAAAATCAAAACTCAATATACTTTTGGTCACTTTGAACTACCGTACTTCTATATGAATGCTATGGTTGAAATGCCTGACCACGGCACTATTAAATTAGAAGACTTTGGTAACACCGGAACGATGTTCAGTGGTCACTTTCACAAGAGACAGGCTAAAAAGAATATTTGGTATATAGGTAATGCGTTCCCGCATAACTATGCTGACGCAAACGATGATGCACGTGGTATGATGGTTTTGGATTGGGGTCAAGCACCTGTATTTCATAGTTGGCCCAATCAACCTAAATTCAGAGTACACAAACTTAGCGACATACTAGAGAGTCCTAAAAGTTTGCTATTACCTAGCAGTCATGTTAGGGTACATCTTGACATTGATATTAGCTACGAAGAAGCCAATTTCATTCGAGAAACACTTATACCAGAATATAAGTTACGAGAAATGACATTAATTCCAATGAGAGTAGAACACGCCACAGCAGACGGTAAAACCGGAGAACTAAAATTTGAAAGCGTCGACCAGATTATTCTAGATCAAATCGGCAACATCGAATCTGAGTTCTACGACAAGAAAATTTTACTTGAAATCTATAACACCCTATGACCATAACTCTTAAAAATATAACTTTAAAAAACTTCTTATCGATTGGACAAGTTACTCAGGCAGTAAACTTTGATAGACAAGACTTAACACTGATTCTAGGTGAGAACTTAGATATGGGTGGTGACGGTGCGCGTAACGGTACTGGTAAAACCAGTCTTATCCAGGGTCTTAGCTATGTTCTATTTGGTGTACCCATTAACTCAATCAGAAAAGATAATTTAGTTAATCGAACAAATGGAAAGGGTATGTTAGTCACGCTAGAGTTTAGCGTCGATGGCATTGAATATAAACTTGAGCGCGGGCGTAAGCCCAACTTGCTTAGGTTCTATGTTAACAGCAACTTGCAAAAGACGGTTGACGATGCGCAAGGTGAGAACAAAGAAACCCAGCAAGCCATTGAGCGTGTACTGTGTATGTCTGCGGATATGTTTAAGCACATCGTTGCACTGAATACATATAGTGAACCGTTCTTGGCACTGAAGACCAACGAACAACGTAACATTATTGAGCAGTTGCTTGGTATCACTATATTGAGTGAGAAGGCTGAGAATATCAAGACCTTGATGAAGGATAGCAAAGATGCAATTCAACTTGAAGAGTTTAGAATCAAGGCTGTAGAAGAAGCCAACAAACGAATTTCAGAGCAGATTGAAAGTCTCAAGCGTAGACAAAAGCTTTGGTTAACTAAGCACAATGATGACTTATATAAGTTCATTGCTGCATATGATGAGTTGTCCAAGATTGATATCGGAGTTGAACTACAGTCGCATAAAGATTTGGTTATATATAACCAAACCAAAAAGATCAGCGAAAATTATAATTCGTTAGTTGCTCGACAAATGGCTTGGGCACAAAAGCGTGACCGAGAAACTGTTGAGTTAGAGCGAGTTTTTGCAAAGCTAAATGATATTGATATCACAGCCGAGTTAGAGCGGCATGTGCAAGTCACTGCCTACAACCAACGTGTACGTGACAAAGCCACACATGACAATGAATTAGCCCGAGGTAAGACTGAAAGTACACGCTTAACTAAAGAGGTTACTAAACTTACAACAGAATTAACGAGTCTGCGTGAACACACATGTTATGCATGCGGGCAAGAGTTTCACGATGATAGTCATACCAGTGTGTTAGCTGCTAAAGAGGCAGCGCTTGCAACTGCAACTGCGGCCCTTTATGCTAACCAAGTAGTAGTTGATGCGTTGTTAGCTAACCCGGTTGTGTTAGGCAAGATGGCAGCAACACTTTATAAGACCGAAGCCGAAGCTATCAAGCATAGTGGTGAAGTCGAACGACTAGTTAAGCAGATTGAAGAGAAGAAGACCGAGCACGATCCGTATGCAGAACAGATTGATGAAATCAGCGGTAGTGTTGTTGTCATGGGTAGACCACCTGTTACAATTTATGATACTGAAGCTGAGGCTGTTACCCATAGTTCATCAGTTGATAATCTGTTAGCACAGATCGAAACCAAGAACAACGAGACTGATCCATATTCTGAACAAATCACTGATATGGAAACTCAGGCTCTGCAAGAAACAAACTTTGATACTATTAACAAGATCAACCGCACACTAGATCATCAGAAGTTCTTATTAGACTTATTAATGAGCAAGGACAGCTTTGTTCGTAAACGAATTATTGATCAAAACTTGAGCTATCTAAATACTAGACTAACACATTATCTTGATGCTATCGGATTGCCCCATCAAGTAGTATTTCAGAATGATCTTACTGTGGAAATCACTGAGTTGGGTCGTGAGCTAGACTTTGACAATCTGAGTAGAGGTGAGCGTAATCGATTGATTCTTGGATTGAGTTTTGCATTCCGCGATGTGTGGGAGAACTTATATAAGCCAATCAATACATTATTCATTGACGAACTTATTGACTCAGGGCTTGATACAGTAGGCGTTGAAAATAGTATTGCTATCCTGAAAGATATGTCACGCAGGCGCAACAAGTCGATTTGGTTAGTAAGTCACCGGGAAGAACTAGCAGGACGTGTTCCTAGTGTTCTGAAGGTAGTTAAAGAAAATGGATTTACATCTTACAATAGCGCAGTGGAGATAGAATAATGAATAAACCCACAATAGCTTTGTGGCACTGGCACATAGAGGTCAGTAGCAAATGTACACTAGCGTGCCTACGTTGTCCTCGTCAAGAGGTACCCGGTACGTTGGTTAACACTGAACTGGACCTGGAGTTCTTTAAGAAGAACTTCACCCCCGAGTTCATTATGAACTACGTGGAGAAGATAACCTTCTGCGGTAACGATGGTGATCCTATATATGCACATGAGTTTGCTGAAATCATAGACTATATCAAGTCTATCAAGCCAGTCACTATGATTATTGTTACCAACGGCAGTCATAAGAAGACTACTTGGTGGGAAAGTCTAGCTAAGTCACTTAGTTTCCCTGATCAAATTCACTTTAGCCTAGACGGGTGGGATCAGGAGAGTAATGAGAAGTACCGAGTGAATTCTGACTTTGCTAGCGTCATCAATGGAATCGAAACTGTTAGAAAGAATTCTGACTGTTGGATGATATGGGATGCTATCGGGTTCGAGTTCAATCAAAATGAAATCGATGTAATGCGAGACATGGCAGACAAGTTGGGATTTGACCAATTCCAATTAACAAAAAGTACAAAATTTGGAAAAATGAATCCCAATGTTTATGGGCTAGTGGATCCGTTGCAGCCGAAAGATTCACTAATGAGTTCAAGCAAGAGGTTTGAGCGTGAGATACAACAGTTATCAGAGCGCACCTTGACTGAACCTTGGATGGAAACTAATATCAAGTTTTATAACAAAGCTGAAATCATAGCAGACAACATTAAACCATTGTGTCACATAGGAAACAAGGGGCTGTTTATTAATAGTCAAGGTGATTTTTACCCATGTAGTTGGGTTGCCAACCGATACGCACATAATGCCTATTGGATCGAGATAGGTAAGAGATTTAATCTATTCAACAACGACTTGATTGCAGTAGTGAATGATAATATCTGGCAGAGCGACTTCATTCAGGATAGCATAGAATGCCGATCTAAGTGCGGTGCTCAGCAAGTATCAATGGACTACGCCTTAGCATGGTAGAAAAAATTAGCATCACTCACTAGCTGATAAGTACTTATATGACATCACCGCAAAAAGCTAAAGGTTCAGGATTCGAAAGAGAAGTTGCAAAATTTCTATCAGACCTGTATTCTGAAAGCTTTATTCGGGCGCCGGGCTCAGGTGCATACATCGGCGGAAAGAATCAGTCTAGAACAGAGTTCTTACATGAAGGGCAGATTCGCAACTTTAAAGGAGATATTGTTCCAGGACAAAGTTTCACTAGATTTAATGCGGAATGTAAGTTCTATGCTGATTTTCCGTGGCATTTAGTTCTTTCTGGAAGTTGCAAGCAACTTGACACCTGGTTGGAGCAGCTAATGGCTGTAGCCGAACCAAAAGATGTAAATATTTTATTTATGAAGTTTAACAGAAAGGGCAAGTATATCGCTGTGCAATGCGGCTCTACTTGGATCACTGATAACTTTATGTACTACTCTTCAAGCAAACATGGCGATTGGCTGCTTGTTGAATTCGATGACTTTTTCAAACACAATGCCGCATTATTTAAAACATACTCAACAGACACCACGTCAACACCCGATAACATTATAGACACCAAGTCAATTAATACTTCTATCAACATATCCAATTCACAAGTAACAACTACAACATAATAATTCGTTTGGTCGAGGATCCTCGACTCTCCTTGAGGCTGTACAGGTTGTGCTGTGCCGTCAGATTCTGGAGTATAGCTCGGGTTATATTGAGGCAACTTAATATTACGTTAAAAACCCGAGGAATACCGACAGGGCTCTCGACAAATCGAACCCTGAACTAGTCCGTAGAATACTTTGTCTTGAAGTCTACGGAAAGTGCGTTGCTTAGCATGGCTGTGATGAAATTTCACTTCGATGCTACTACAGACCTATAATAACTTTAGAGGGCGACCGGTGGCGAATGATAGTTAACGCCTAATCATTCGGGGGACAGACAACAAAGGCGGACGGTCATAGCAAATATCCTTCCCATTTGGTAGTGCTGTTTAGCACTACCATGGCTCAAATCAGCAAGTTGTTATTAGAATCCCTGATACAGATAGTATCTCTAAAGAATCTTTAGAATAATTCAGAATTTAAATATATCCCGAGCGATAGCGAAGGGATAAGATGAGCTTGCTCATCTCTTAAAGAAACGCATTACTATAAATGACAGATTCCGTCTGTATGTTTCGTAGTACTTGTTATGGGTTATTAGATATGGCAATAGGCATATCGCTATGCCTATTATTCATATCATCTTAAAAGAATGGTAACTGACTCTTCTTTGTAGTTTCTAAGTTAGAAGTTATGATATCATTTATATGGCCCCTCTCCTCAGAGGACATATTGAGCACATCTACATATGATACCCCTCCCCTCATGTACCAAGATAAACTTAATGCGTTTTTCTTTATCTCAGTACATTCATTTTCCATACCATCTATCAGCTTCTGTACACCCTCAGGGGAAAGGTGTAGAAGCCTTATGCGAAAAAATCAGAAGCATTCAACGTAAATGGTTGCTCATATTCATGTGAACAACTGATGCATTTTACATGCAATGGTTTAACTTCTGTTTGTTTCTTTAACAGCGAGTTATGATCCTTGATCTGATCAAACATCATCTTATCACAGTTTCGCAAGAAGTCTAGGATATATTCATTATTATCCACAAATGCTGTGGGTACCTTAATATACTCTACTGTTTTTGACAGTACTTGCATAGTGATATCAGTGATAGTCTTCAATGCTTCTTTGCTGCGCGCCGACTTTTCTTCTTCATTCTCAATATTATTAATCATAATGAATAGGCGTTGCATTTCAAATTGACCAACACTGGCTTCGGACATCTCTTTGTATGTGAGAGGTTTGAATTTAATTGCGATATCTTTGATATTCAATTCAGTAGCATAATCACCTGCTTTTAGAGTAGATAGCAAACCAACTAAGCTGATATTGTACTTAGATTCCTCCTCACATGCAGGACATGTTGTTTCGACCTCCATATCATTACCTGTGGCTGCTGATCTGATTGCAATAAGGATCGCATCAAAGTCAACGTTATTGATTTGCCACGGATCGATGATGTTCGGCACACAGCTTTTGATCACTTCTACGATTGCACTGCCGTTGTACAAAGCATCCGGTGTTTTACTAGTAATATCATCAATGGCTGTCATCGGGTATACAGGAAGCTCACCGTTTTCAGGCATATCAATCACGCCCGGAGCGTATTTACCGCCGCTAGGTAGTTTAATGTAAATCGACGGTCTGCGAAAATATTGCTTTAGGGGGTTGTTATCTATTGACATTTTTATATCCTATAAAATGAGTACGTAATTTAATACTAAATACGTTATAGACTATTTAGTGGCGAAAAACAGGAGAAATTTAAATGGCAGATCCAACAACAGACGCAAACGAACAGCTTCAAGCACTTTCTGAAGCGCTCCGTGCCCACAGAGAAATCTTGGAAGGTGTAAGTCTGTCTGAACGTGCAAGAGCCCAGCAAGAAGGCGAGGCGGCAGCTAAAAAAGCAAAGTATGAAGCGGCGGCTGAACGTGCTGCTAATGGACTGCGCCAAACGTTTGAGGGTTTTGGTAAATCAGTAATGTCAACTGAAGCAGGAATGAGCAAGTATAATGCCGGCATAGGCGCAGCCGGCAATGCTGCTATGGATATCGGCAGTAAATTTGGCATATTAGGCTTTGCCATCGGCGGGTTAGTCAAATTATTCACTATGGGGGCCGAATTAGTCCTCAAGCAAAATGATGCAATGATCAAGGCTTATGACTCACTAAGTGAGTTTGGTCAGACCACATCGTTAACTACTACTGATATTTTAAAGCTAGGTTCTGCTTCAGGATACACATCGCATAACTTAGATATCTTCACTAAGAATGCAATTAAAGTAAGTCAGGAGCTTGCTGGACTAGCAGGCTCAGCAAGCGACGGTTTAGTTGCATTTGGTAAACTAACACAAATAACACAGGAACAACGTAACTCGTATAATCGTCTTGGGATGAGCCAAGAAAAAGTTACGCAGTTGCAAACTGATTATGTAAGACAAACTGTACAATCGGGTCTTACTTTATCAAAGAACGTGGATGTACAGCGCAAAAGTTCACTAGCATACATCGACTCTTTGAACCAACTTGCTGCTATAACCGGAATATCAGTAGAGAAACAACAAGCAGCAATGGACGTTGCTAATGCCAATGAAAACTTTAATGCATACATCTTCCATAAAGGTCAACAGAGGGATTCGTTACAAGATCAGGCAAATGCCGCCGGCGACACCGCGCGCGGCAGAGAGTTACAGGCTAAAGCCGATGAAATAACTCAGGTAATTAATGCTAAGAATGAATACGCAAAGTCAGCCGTAACATATATGAGTGCCGGCAAAGCAGCCGCCCATTTACAAAGTATTGCGACAGATGGGGCAGTGGCGTTTACTCAAGCCAACGCAAACTTGTTGTTGTCGGGTGAACCCATAGGTGCGATGGCTGCAAAATTGAATAAAGGGCAGTCTGCACTAGGTGACTTGCTTACTAGCCAAGTGCAAGCTGCAAAAAGATTTGATAAGAACTTTGGTGAAGTGGGGTATGCATTTGGTGAGCATAGTGTTGAACTACAAAAAGTATTCGGTGTTGATAACAAAATGCGACAGACTGCTGCCGAATGGGCCCGCCTAACAACCGAAGAAGATAAAAAAGCCTTCTTAGAAAAAATATCACTTACTAATAAAGAAATTGATGACAAGAAAAAGGGCATTGGCTTAATTGATGTCGTTAAGAAGTCGCAGAACGACCAGTTATCAGTGGAGCTAAAAGCTAGACAAGCAATGGACACCTTAGCTGATACTATCCGCGGCCCTGTCACTAGCGTCTTCCAAATGCTAACTGCTACTATGACCCTATTTGGTAAAGCAGTTGGTAAGATCATTAGTTGGGTTCCCGGATATAAAGAAGCCGGCCAAAAGATGATGGAACAGTTTACTGACCCTGAAGAAGTCAAAGCAAACATAGAAAATGCCAAGAAAGAAAAAGAAGGATTAGAAGAGAATCTCAAGAGAGATGAGGCATTAAGTGCTGCAAAGCTAGCTGACTATACTGCCCTATCAGACAAAGAAAAGATAGCAAGAGAGAAGTCAATTGCGGCTGATACTAAATTAGCGGCTCTTAAAGAGCAAGCATCAAAATTAGCCCGCCCCGGTAGTAATTTACAGTTAACGGCTGATATAGCTGCCGCTACTAAAGAACAACAAGCCGCCAAAACCGACCATCAAGGCGCCGGCCTGGCATTACAGAAACGGTCTTTATCACACCTAGGTGAAGACAAGACCAGAGAGTTAAGTATCAAGTATGCAAAGCAGAAGATAAAGGAAATTGAAGCAGGAATCGCGGAGAGTACAAAGAACTATAATAAGATCACTGGAGTAGCTACTGTAAAAGAAGCTGCGGTAGAAAAGACAATGGATACTGATCCGGAAATAGTAGCTGCCCGCAAGAATTTGGCAAATAGTGAACTACTGCTAATCTCAGCGTCAAATGATGCAAAAGTCAAGCTATTTGAAGCCGAGAATGCAGGTATCAAATATTCAGTGGAAGCAGAAGCTAATCGTTACAAGACCGATCATGATAAAGCAGAATTTCAGAAACGATTAGCGGCAAAATTGAAACCACAGACCGATGCACTAAACGCACTGAAAGAAGCAAATCTAAAATTAGAAAAAGATGTACAAGAACGGCTTGGTCGCGAACTAGTCGAAAGGGCAAAATCTGATGTAGAGTCATATAACAAGTCACGTGGTTTGACTCAAGGAAAGCGCCCCGAATCACTACAAAATACCAAAGTAGGTGCGATAGGTAACTTAACTGAAAGTCAGTCAAAGAATTATGCAATGACAGTTGCTAATCGTGAAAGTGGTGGCGATATTAGTATCGAGAACACACTGGGATATGCAGGTAAGTACCAGTTTGGTGCAGAGGCATTGGCTAGTGTGGGTGCGTTGGATAATAAGAAGTACCAGGAGTTGAAAGGTAGGGGCTTAAAAAATAAAGAAATTATGAATGATCCGGGGGTTTGGAAAATACCCGGCGGCAAGGCAGCGTTTTTGAAAGACGAGGCCCTGCAGGATAAATTATTTGCACTCTATACTTCACAAAATATGGCGGGATTGCAAAAAGCAGGTGTATTGAATAGTAAATCATCTAACATAGAAACTGCAGGTTGGCTGTCAGCAGCACATTTAAAGGGTGTAGGAGGTGCCACTGCTTTATTCAAGGGCAATGATAATGCAGATGCATATGGGACAAAAGCTTCAGCATATCGCGCATTAGGTGAATCATCGCAAGCCGGAGTTGAGCCTACTACTGTTTCCACTATGATGCCTACTGCTGTTCCAACCATGAATGCAGCGGCTGCTTCTCCGGTGCAAGTCGCAGCATTAACCCCGCCTTCGAAAGCAGTGCGAACGACACCGACGCCAGCAGACTTTGCTAAAACTAAACCAGATGCTAATCAACCGGCCCCACCTACACCCGCACAGACTACCCCTGTCAATACAATACCCGCACCATCTGATCCGATTCAAGTTGGTATGACAAACATGGTGAACCAGTTAGCAGATAGATTGGACACTGTGGTTGCCAAATTAACTACTATAAATGATACGCAGGAAGCAATGTTAAAGTATTCTCGCGCCGCATAATATAAGACTAAATACACTTACGATATGTCATACAAAAAACGATTCTCAAGCGCAAACCTATCAGGCTCAATGAGTCCGATATCGGGCGCCAATAGCAATAGAGGTGCTTGGAACGGCAGTCCCGGGCAAAACGGACAACCAACCGGCGGCTTTAATAACGATGATTTTGGATACAAAAACTATCGCAGCAGACTTCCTGAAGTCTATACAGGCCACCCTAATCGCATTGAACGTTATAATCAATACGAAATGATGGACGTTGATGCTGAAATTAATGCATGTTTAGACATTATCGCAGAATTTTCAACACAAACAAATGATCATAACAAGACTCCGTTCACATTAGAGTATGCAAATGATCCAACACCCCATGAAGTTGAATTGTTAAAAACACAATTGCAGCAGTGGTGTAAGCTTAACGAGTTCGATACTCGCGCATTTAAGATTTTTAGAAACGTATTGAAGTACGGTGATCAATGTTTCGTTCGTGACCCGGAAAACTTCAAGCTATATTGGATTGACGTTGTTAAAGTTATCAAGGTTATTGTTAATGAAAGCGAAGGTAAGAAGCCTGAGCAGTACATTATCAAAGACTTGAATATCAACTTAGAGAACTTAACTGTAGCTCAAAAAACAAATACTGACTTTGCAGCCAACCCATCAACGGGTTCAGGTGGAACCGGTGGCGGCGCAGCAGGTGGCGGCTATACTGTGCCTGCTATGCCATACAACACCTCAGGTAGTCGCTTTTCATTGGGTATGAATGAAGCTGCAATTGATTCTAAGCATGTGGTTCACCTAAGTCTAACGGAAGGCTTAGACAGATTTTGGCCTTTTGGTCAGTCTATCTTAGAGAATATTTTCAAAGTCTTTAAACAAAAAGAATTACTTGAAGATGCAGTGTTGATCTATCGTGTTCAACGTGCTCCTGAACGTAGGATGTTTAAGATCGACGTTGGTAATATGCCAAGTCACATGGCTATGGCGTTTGTCGAACGCATCAAGAATGAAATTCATCAAAGACGTATTCCTTCCTCACAAGGTGGTTCAAGCGTAATCGATGCGACATACAACCCACTCTCAATGAACGAAGATTACTTCTTCCCAGTAACGGCTGACGGTCGTGGCTCAAGTGTAGAAGTATTACCCGGTGGTCAAAACTTGGGTGAAATTGATGACTTGCGCTACTTTAATAATAGATTAGCACGTGGTTTGCGTGTACCAAGTAGCTACTTGCCAACTGGCCCTGAAGATAATCCTACTCCGATGAGTGATGGCCGGGTCGGTACAGCAATGATTCAGGAATTCAGATTCAATCAATACTGTGAACGTTTACAGAAGTACATCAGTCAGAAGCTTGACGAAGAATTTAAACTATTCTTGCGTTGGAGAGGGTTGAATATTGATTCCGGTCTGTTCACCTTAGAATTCAATCCTCCGCAAAACTTTGCTGCTTATCGCCAGAGTGAACTTGATACTGCACGTGTATCTACTTTCTCTGCTATTGAAGCTTACCCGTACATATCTAAACGCTTTGCACTAGAACGATTTCTGGGCTTGAGCGAAGAAGAAATTACTAAGAACGAAAAAATGTGGCGTGAAGAGAACAACCAGGAAGTTGATATTGAACCTGAAGGCTCTGATCTACGCAGTATCGGGGTATCAGTTGGTGATATGGATGCTGATTCTCAAGCTATCGAGAACATGGGAAACACTGAACAAGAAGGCGAGCCTACTGAGATAATTGCCCCGGTATCAACCCCGGCGGCCGGCGCACAATCAGGCGCAGGTGGCGGCCCGGCAACAATGTAATATTATAGCAAAGCTATCTTCGGATAGCTTTGCCACGTTATCACATCAATGATGATAAATAAAGAAAAGGTGCACTTATGATATTACTAGAATTATTCGATCCTGCAATTGAGGGTTATCAATCAGTCGAGGATGACAATAGTAAACCAAAGTGGCGCGAGTCCCGAAAGACCAAACTGACCCTTAGACAAATTAGAAAACTACGAAAAATGAACGATGTTAGAAATTACGAAGCTCAGAAATATCTAACAAAATTACATGCTCAGTACGGTGCTGCACCAGCTGAAGGCGCAGCCCCCACTCTGTAATTGAGTGATTTTTACTATTCTAACCAAAAACGCAAAAAAATAGCACATTTAATGCTGTTTTATTAACTACGTACTAAATAACTGTACAAAGCCATTTACCTAAGGAGATTCTTAATGGACAACAAAAAATTTGAACAACTCATCAATCTTATCACAAATGAGAATGTTGAACAAGCTCGTGCATTATTTCACGATATCGTGGTTGAAAAATCACGCGAGATTTATGAGTCCATGATGGACGATGAAGAAGACATGTCTGAAGGCATGGGCGGCCAAGTTGGTGACCTACTAGACGAAATCAATTCTGAAGAACAAGGCATGACCGAAGAAGAAGACTTTGGCGGCGACGAAGACTTTGGTGATGACGAAGAAGGCGAAGAAATTTCTCTTGATGATGACGGCGAAGAATTTGCCGGCGAAGAAGAAGGTGACATCGAAGATCGCGTTGTTGACCTAGAAGACAAGCTTGATACATTGATGGCTGAATTTGAAGCTATCATGAATGACGGTAAAGAAGAAGACTTCGGTGACGAAGAAGAACAAGGCGAAGAAGACTTCGGTGACGAAGAAGAACAAGGCGAAGAAGACTTCGGTGACGAAGAAGAACAAGGCGAAGAAGACATGATGGAAGCAGTAGCTTTACAAAATGTTAAAGGTCTATACGGTTCTAAAATCGGCGGCGATAATGGTCAACAAACAAAGAGCACAGTAACTGCTAATTCCGGACAAGCTGGAATGGCAAGCAAGCCGGTAGCATTCACTAATGCAACAGCCGGTACACGTACTGTTCCTGCTCCGAAGACAATCCCTGGAACATATAAAAATGCACCGGGACAACGCAAACAAGATTTAGCTCCTGCAACGAAGCCAACAACAAGTCAAGCTACTGGCGTTAATGCTAAGAGCCCTGTTGCTGAATCTCGTAAACGCAAATAAGAAAGCTGAGAACAATGGCTTTGTATCTCAGAGAGAACTTAACATTCGACCGCGCGAATATCGTGGTCGAATCAGTTAAGGAAGACGGCGATAAAAAATCTCTTTACATGAAAGGGATTTTCATTCAAGGCGGCGTAAAAAATGCTAACGAGCGTGTTTACCCGGTGAATGAAATCGAAACAGCAGTCAATACTCTAAATGAACAGATTACAACCGGTTACAGTGTTCTAGGTGAAGTAGATCACCCAGATGACCTTAAAATTAATTTAGATCGTGTATCACATATGATAACTTCAATGTGGATGGACGGTGCAAATGGTTTTGGGAAGTTAAAGATTTTACCAACTCCGATGGGTCAGCTAGTCACGACCATGTTAGAGTCTGGTGTCAAACTAGGCGTATCAAGTAGAGGTAGCGGAAACGTTTCCGAACATGATGGCCGCGTCAGTGATTTTGAAATAATCACTGTGGATATTGTTGCTCAACCAAGTGCACCTAACGCATATCCTAAAGCGATTTATGAAAGTCTCATGAATATGAGATACGGTCATAAAGTTTTAGAAATTGCAAAAGGTGGGCAGAGCGACATTAAGGTACAAAAATACCTAAAAGACGAAGTAGTTCGTCTAATCAAAGAACTCAAGATATAAAAAGGGGAACACGCATGAAAAATGCTATCAAACCATTACTTGAGAGCGGATTAATTAATGAAGATACAAGCCAAGCTATTAATGAAGCATGGGAATCTAAATTAAATGAGGCTCGTGAGCAAGTACGTGCTGAACTAAGAGAAGAGTTCGCACAGCGTTATGAACATGATAGAAGCGTGATGGTAGAAGCCCTTGATAAAATGGTTACAACCGGTCTAACAACTGAAATTGCAGAATTTCAAGTTGAAAGACGAGCAATGAACGAAGACCGCGTCCAAGCAAAACAAAAGTTACGTGAAAACGCAACTAAATTCAATGATTTCATGGTTACTAAACTATCCGAAGAAATCAAAGAATTACGTGCTGAACGTAAAATCCAAACAGAAAGTCAACAAAAGCTAGAACAATTCGTTGTTCATGCTCTTGCACGTGAAATCAAGGAATTCTCACAAGACAAAAAGGCAGTTGTGGAAGCTAAGGTTAAGTTAGTTGCTGAAGGACGTAAACAACTTGAAGCATTGAAGGCACGTTTCGTGTCTGAATCTGCTAAGAGAGTTAACGTTATTGTTACTAGCCAACTCAAGGGCGAATTGGGCCAGTTAAAAGAAGATATCAAATCTGCTCGTGAGAACAATTTTGGTCGTCGTCTTTTCGAAGCATTTGCAAGTGAATTCTCTGTTACTCATTTAAATGAAAAATCAGAAACTCGCAAATTACTTACCCAGCTAGATGAAAAAAATAAACAACTAGCCGAATCCGTCACAGCAATCAAGAAAGCAAAAGTCTTGGTTGAAAGTAAAGAACGTGAAGTTCGAGTTATTAAGGAGTCTAATCTTCGTCAGAAGACTATGACAACACTGCTAAATTCACTAAATGAAGAAAAAGCAGAAATAATGAAGAGCTTACTAGAAAGCGTCCAAACTCAACAGTTAGGATCTGCATTCGATAAGTATCTACCGGCAGTTTTAAATACTGGTTCAGGCAAGTCTAACAAGACTCCGCTTAGAGAAACAGTTAAAGAAATAACCGGGGATAAAGCTGCCAAACAACAAGAAATTGATACAGATGCACGTGATAACGTGGTCGATATCAAGCGCTTGGCAGGGCTTTAAATAAAAAGACATATCAGGAGAATATAAATGTCAAAAGTACTATTAGAAGGTCGTTGGAACGAAACCAAAGAAGCCCTGTTAGAAGGTTTAAAAGGTAATCGTCGCTCAACAATGGGTGTTATTTTAGAAAATACTAAAAAACAATTACTAGCTGAGTCATCAGCCGGTACAACTACAGCTGGTAACATCGCTACGTTAAATCGCGTGATTCTTCCAGTTATCCGTCGTGTCATGCCAACTGTTATCGCTAACGAGTTGGTTGGTGTTCAGCCAATGACAGGACCAGTTGGTCAGATCCACACTCTACGTGTTCGTTACGCTCAGTCATTGAATGACACCAGCGCAGCAGCAACTAGTGTTACAGCTGGTCAAGAAGCATTAAGCCCGTTCTTAATTGCACAAGCTTACTCACGTACGCCTCAAGCTGACGGTACTGCTACTGGTTATACCGGTAATAATACTGCTGCTCTTGAAGGTAACGGCGGTAAACAAATCAGTGTTCAGATTCTACGTCAAGCTGTTGAAGCTAAGTCACGTAAATTGCAAGCACGTTGGACTTTCGAAGCTGCTCAAGATGCTCAATCACAACATGGTATTGACGTTGAAGCAGAAATCATGGCCGCTCTAGCACAAGAAATTACTGCTGAAATTGACCAAGAAATCTTGTTATCACTACGTACTCTAGCTACAACTGAGTACACATATAACCAAGCTACTGTATCTGGTACAGCTACATACGTTGGTGACGAACACGCTGCGCTAGCTGTTCTTATCAATCGTGTTGCTAACTTGATCGCTCAACGCACTCGTCGTGGAGCTGGTAACTGGGCTGTTGTTTCATCTGCTGCATTGACAGTTCTACAATCTGCTACTACGTCAGCTTTTGCTCGTACAACAGAAGGTACATTCGAAGCTCCTACAAACACTAAGTTTGTCGGTACATTGAATGGCGCTATGCGCGTATTCGTTGACTCATATGCTCCTGATACTACACCAGTATTAGTTGGTTACAAAGGTTCTTCAGAGACAGATGCAGCGGCATTCTATTGCCCTTACATTCCGTTGATGAGTTCTGGTGTTGTTCTTGATCCGTCAACGTTCGAACCAGTCGTGTCATTCATGACTCGTTATGGCTACATTGAATTAACTAACACAGCGTCATCTTTTGGTAACGCTGCTGATTACGTTGGTGAAATTGCAGTCAGCAATTTGACATTCCAATAAAAGGAATTGACTTTGCTTCTTTCGGGAAGCAAGTTACTACAAAAAGAGCACTTCGGTGCTCTTTTTTTTGGCCAAGAATTTTCTAAAATTAAAGTAGCATAAATAGATTATAATATTAGCATTATATTGACTGTAGACCTTGATAAATCATCATTTTTAACTGAGCAATTTTTTCCGAATAAATATAAGCTAATCTAACATTAATTGGAGTATAAGTCGTGCAATGTAAAAAATCAAAAAGCAGTAACCCGTATGACGTATACTCTAGTAAATTAGAACTGGTCACGATCTAATCGACTATGGCAATCAGTAAGTTTAACTCAGCCGGTGGCTATTCAGTCAACATACCGCCTATTGAAATCATTGATGAAACCGGTAATATTACTGCTGTAAATATATCCGCTGCCGCCATCAACTCACCGAAATTTACAGGTACCTTTTATGGTAATGTAATCGGATCAACTTCTACCCTAGCAGCCGCAACTATAGCGGGGGTTCCACCGTCAAACCCTGCATCCGGAACATTATGGTGGAACAGTTTATCTAATTCACTGATGGTGTTTCATCCTTCAACCGGACAATGGGAAGCCGCATCTCCTGTTATTCAAAATACGTTTAGGTATTCTTTTACCGATAGTCTAGTTTGGCTAGTAGTGCATAATAGAAATACCACTATATTTAATGAAACACTGACTGATTCGGAGGGTGATAGGTTCATTGCAAAGATAAATATAATAGACAATAATAGTTTTGAAGTATCGCTGACTTCATCTACGTCAGGTGTTGTTGATGTTACCTTTGGATAATAATAATAAAATGATTGTACAGTTTTCAAAACGTGAGTTGCACCTAGCTGCATTTGTCAAAGCCTCCGGCGCTAAATTTATAGATTATAAATCCGGAGTATTTATTTTTGAAAGCGATGTGTCCGAAGTTGAACTTCGAATCCAACATAGCAATTCAGAAGCTTTAAAGGTTGATAGAGAGTTATTCACTCTCAAGTCTTTCTTTAATAAAGATTAGTCGGTACAATACTACTGTATATCTACGACTATTAGTACGGATATTTACCCGATAAATAAATATTAGAGAAGAGACAGGCGAAGAG